>SDBT01021098.1_pt1 | contig 10183 bp, 12 predicted proteins | sample 2277101 | NCBI WGS metagenome assembly SDBT01 (sample SAMN10404973, study PRJNA504765) | marine sediment metagenome | isolation source: marine sediment core GS10_PC15, 103 cmbsf | place: Arctic Ocean: Southern Knipovich Ridge | collected 2010
GTGCCTGCCATCCGGAAAAGGTGATTCAGGCACCCTTCCTGTATTGACGAGTCGCGCGACTCGTTGGCAGGCAAGTTGGTATGATTTTCAAATAACATATCAGAATTAAATGGGTTTGTCAAGATTTATCTCCATTTCAAATCTCATAATAATCCTCCTCCTCTATGCTTGCCGCCTCTTCTAGCCAAGAGGCTTTCCCATGAGGGCAGTCCTCAACGGCGTCCTTGTAAACTGCCATCTTCAGCACCTTGCACAACCCATAAGAGATAGTCGCAAACTCGTTGTCGGAGCTCTCAAAGAAGAAGCATTTCCCGCATGCTATGTTCAAGATTCATCCCCCGCTTTCGATTCTTGATAAAGTTTTATGTGTTTTTCCCACCATTCCCACGCTTCTTTCGCTGCCCGTTCTTGAGAATTTCCACAGCCTATTTCTTCATTGAGCGCGTTTTTGGTTTTTATGCGCACCCTATACCAGCCTTCGATTTCAGTGAACCAGGAGCCGACGGGTATCTCTATATCATTATCCATTTGATTCTATCTCCTTCATTTCTTAGATGATAAGCCGACAGGGCTCACCGGCACCTCCCATATAAATCCGGCTGTATCCCATGCTTTGCCTACGCACAGGCTTTTGAAACCTCCCTCTTGCCCTGTCAGCTTTCTCAGACAAGGTTGAAACTGCCCCTCCTCCTCTTCCTCACATGCTCCATGGCCCACCTGCTGATCTCGACGTACCTGGGGTCGTTGTCTATGCCTATAAATCTTCTGCCCGTTTTTATGCATGCGACTCCAGTGGTGCCACTACCTAAAAATGGATCAAGAACAACACCACCGTCCGGGGATTGAGTTAATCTGACTAAATATTCCATGATTGCCAAAGGTTTTTTAGTGGGGTGGTCGTTCCGCACACACTTGACCTTCTCACCCTTCTCATTCAGATGCCAGTCGGTGTCCATGCCGCCGCACTTGACGCAGGAAATGTGGCCTTTCAAGCCTTGCTCACGTTCGGTTCTTGAGCTTTTCGTGCAATAAAAATAGCGAGAAGGTCCTCCTGAACTCGCAAGCAAACCACCTTCTGTCTTTATACCAGGTGTTTTACTAACAGACCATGTTCTATCATCTGAATAAGGCCCTTTTTTCCTTTTTCCAGCGGCACCTCCACTCTTCAACTCCCCCGCCTGCTCATCCAGCATCTTCACAGCACATACCCACTCAGTGAGACGACATCCGCATTCAGGACACTCCGTCAACTCCTTGGTGTCCCACACATGTCCGCAGGGGCAACCAGCAGCGCATTCGTAGGCGGGGACGGTTTCGGTGCCATCAGGGGCAGTATATCCCTGTCCATGCTGTGAGCTGCCTTTTTTTGTAAAGGCAACTTGTGACGATTCTTTACAACTGCATTCATGGTCAAGTTGACTGCCCTTCACCTTCTTCACCCCGATCTCACAGCACTCAGAAGAATGTGAGAGTAATAAATTTGAGGGCCAGCGGCCCTGGGAATGCTGCTCAGTTTTGTATTGTCTATTATCAGGTGATTTATTAAAAGCGCTTTGACAGCTAAGTTGATTAGTTCCCCACACACCATCACCTTTAGCACCTTTAATGCGACCCCCATCAATGTTCAACCCCGCTACCCCATGTTTCATAGCATTCTCAGCGAAAGTCCCGTCAAGCGGTTTCATTGCCAATACCCACTCTTCAACGCTCGGCTTCAGGCCAGTGCCGTAGCCCGAGAACCGTTGGGCTTCGGGGGTGGCTGGAATAGTAATGTCTAAGATGTTCTCACCCTTTTGGTACTCATTAGGACGAAATCCTTGCATCTTATTCCCACGATTGATATGTTCTGTTCCACCACCCTTGACTCGACAACGTTCTATAACTTCCCTCTCTGCCCCTTTCATCTTATCGATTTGTTTTGATATGTCAGTAGATTTCGGAAAACCTGAACCGAACAGATGATATAATTTTTCACGAATCTCAAATCCCGCATCCTCAATCGCAGTCGCCGTCCAGTGCGCTGTCCGAGGAATGCTCCAGACCAACGCCATGCCGCCCGGCTTTAGCACACGCAGGCATTCTTTCATGCCCTCGGTTAGCCAGGCTACCCACTTGTCACGGCCGCCCTTGTCGCTGTCCCATTTTTTGCCCATGAAGAAGATACCCGCCGGAGGATCTGTGATGACGCTGTCAACTGAATTGTCTGGCAATGTCCTCATCATCTCTATCCAGTCGCCACAATACAGCCGACCCCAATCCCCTATGTTTTCACACTTAATACTTGACATGCCTTTCCTTTGCAGACTCTTTCAATCTCAGTATCTGCTCACCCAGGACGGGCCATTCGTCGGCGACGCACTCGACCACTGCGTTCCACAGCTTGGCGAACAGAAGCATCTCGTGCTCTGTCAGTGTCTTCCCCTTACTTCTTGTAAGACCTTCTATAAAGTCCTTGAATTTCACACCTTGCCTCCCGATCTAAAGGCATGCGGCAAGAACAAGGCAAGCAGCCCCTTGCTGTGCCTATGCAGTGTGGACTTTTTGCATTTGCCGGGCTTGTCCGCCACCCCCCGGTCAACCCAGCCGTGCACATAGCCCAAAAGAAACGTCTCAGAGTACACACTGTGGCAGTTCACGCACTCGAGCAGCATGGGATCGCTCTCATGTCGCTCAAGCGTCTTCTCCTTCTTGCAGTAGGGGCATATCATATAGTCACCCGGCTGTCTTTTGGACTGGCTCGATAGGGTTGCTGGCATCTACAGGTTCAACGGAAAGAATCTCAATCCCTTTCTTAACTCCTCTTTTCCAACAGTCCATGCATGCTGGCTGCTTCTCAATCTTTTCCTGTTTCACTTCCAGAATTACAATAGCCTCATTTTCACATTGACGCCATGTTCGAGGGCCAAGTGTCATAAAACTTCCAGGTAATGTCCAGCCTTCACATCTCATTTTTTATCCTCCAATTAATATGCTAACGTAAAGCTGACCTGCACTGGCTTGTTAGAATTTACCATCACCAAAAACTTCCCATAGATATTTTCTACCTTTGGCTGTCAACTTATATTCTTCAGTGATAAGGCCATGCTCCTTGATAATTTGAGTAGACATGGAACCTTGGTGGTATCCGCTGGCACATTTCAAAATCCCAAGATTGACAACATCCCGCATCTCCATGCTGCCAAAATTTACGTTTGCGTGAACCCTAGTAATTTCCTTGTCAGAGATAGTATTTTGAACACTCATGTTTTTTGCCTCGTGATTCTAACACTCTAATCAGCCACCAGCTTTTTTGGTCGGTTGGACTGTCTTGTTAGCCATCTTTCTGATTGCAATTTAATCCTTTCTCTAACTCACTTTCTGACAAAGGAATAACTTGAAGATGAAAACCCATCGCATTTGCTACAGCCTGAAGTTTCTCAATATGGTCATTACAAATGAACGACTCATCGTTTCCAGGCCATGCAAATCTATACTTTGCTGGTTTATCACACATTACAACTCCTTTCTGTATGACTAACGTAAAGATCAGCTGCAGCTATTTGCTGTCCGACTGCATTAATTTGTTATTTGATTCAAAGTATTCATTCATCGCTTTGTTTATAGCACAGGTTTTACAATAAATCTTACCATCTTCCAAATCTACAGCTATGTTAGTTCTTCGTAGTTTATTTTCAAATTTTTTATTACAAACGCAACAGATTCCCGATCGTATCAATATATCAAAATCCATATTTAACTTTTACACATAACGTTTAGTTAAGCTAGCGACGGATCTATCAACTTACTTCAACCCTTACAATGCCCAAATGGGCAGACATCCACCGCTCTGCTTGAACGACTTGTTAAGTGTGCATCCGGTAAGGGACACCAATCTGGAATTCCCCCTGTTAATGAATCAAGTATTGGTCTTTGATTTTTAAGGAAACTGTGATATTTACAAACCCTTGTTCCCACAGAAGCATGGCCACATTCGGAACATGAATTAATAATCAAAATTTTCCTTCTCATATTGTACTCCTAACGCAAAACTAAGCTGCTCCAGCTTTATCGGGGTCAGCCTGAGTGGCTTGTTCGTTTTCGTCTAATGGTTCTAAACAATAAGGACATACATACCAGAAATTTGTATCTGGATCGTAAAGATCCCCATCTCGCCAGCTTTGTGCTTCATGTACCCCGTACTTTCGGATAGCACTAACTGTCATTACAATACTCCAAATTATATCTTTTATTTTAGCCATAACATCCCCAATAGATGGAAAACACCCCCTGAAGCCCCAAATGGCTGCCATGCATGCCCTTACCATTGATAGCACATATAAATGCAGCCCTGACCCCATTACGCTGTCCTGGGAGAGGTTTTCAGGGCATACCCCAGGTTCGGCTCATCATTCTCCCATTCATCCAGGACCTCATACAGTTCCCCATGGATCGGATGCCCCGGCGAACTGTGGAAGCACAAGGAGCATTCCGGCGTGTGGCACTCGTCGCCCCTGCCCTCCAGGCACGCTTCGCAGAGCCTAATCTTAACAAGTTTAATTTTCATCGACCTTCTCCATCTCAAGCCAGTTCTCTTTCCCCCGCTTCCACTCCACCTCAAGTGGCACGACTATCCAGGGGTGAGCCTCCCTTATGTCGTCGGTCATGATCCTGTCCACCCTCTCCCTCACGTCCGCAAATTCCGTAGGCACGCCGTCCCAGAACATGGCGTCATGCACCTGCCCGCACAGCAGGCTCTCCCCCTCGGCAAATCCCAGGCCCCTCCTCCACAACTCTATTATGCTCCACAGCAGGCAGTGGAACGAAACGCCTTGAATGGGAAAATTGAACAGTTTGTTCCGGTCCAGGTATCCGTGGCGTCTGAAGCCCCAGGCACCGTCCCCGATGTAGCCATCCCTCCTATATTCGGCGACTTTCTCGTACTGCCATTCTCTGACCACCTTGAACCGTCGCCAGAACCCCTCCTCCCACTCCCGCACGTGCTCCTCCCATCTTTCACTCCTCCTCTGATCGGTCAGGGTGGGGAAGTAGTCCTCCGGCACGCCCAAGCCCTTGGCAATGCTACGCCAGTACGAGCCATAAAACTCAGGGAATATAGCCTGGTTCTTCGTCAGATGCCTCAGCTTCTCGAAATCGCCCTTCGGCAATTCCCCGCCCCGAACCATGAACAGCTTCTCCGCCTCGTCCCCGTGTATGTCGCCCCCGCCGATGACGTAGTCCATCAGCACGGGGTCCAGCGACTGGCAGGCTAGTATCCGCACCTCCATGCTCTTGTAGTCAGGCTCCCATATCTCGCGACCCTCCCTGGGGACCACCACACCCCTGACCTTGATACCCTCCTCGCTGTGCTTCACGATGTTCTGGAATGAGGGGCCGTCCACGCTGGAGCGGTAGCTCCTCGCCAAGTGCAGGTTGTTGCTCGGGTAGATGAAGCCGTCCACCTGGCAGCGCAGGAACTGGGCGAGGTATGTGCCCTTGAGCTTACCCAGCTTCCTCAGCTCCAATTCGTGCCTTATCAGGTCGCAGTCGTCGGCGTAGTGCCTCAGGGACTCCTCGTCCACCGAGAAGGCCGTCTTGGTCTCCTTGACGGGCTTGAGCCTCAGTATGTCGAAGAGCAGATGCCGCAGGTCCTTGTCCGAGAGCTTCTTCCGGTACTTGAGGTCCCTGCCCGTCTCCCTCCTGAACCTCTTGGCCTCCTTGCTGTCCAGCACACTCTCTTTCAGGACCTTGATCCGGTCGCCCCAGTCCCTATCCATCCTTTCGGCCAAGGGGACGTCGATCCTTATGCCGTTCAGCTCCATGTCCGCGAACGCCAGGCTCCCCTCGTGGAACAGCCTGTATGCCTTCTCCAGGCCCCTGGCCTCCAGCATCCTCCTCTGCCTCCCAGCTAGGCGGAGTGTGAACCTTGAGTCCATGCCGCAGTACTCTCCCAGCTCCTTCGTGCCCAGTTCGGACAGCCTGTTCCTCCTCTTCGGTGGCGCGGCTATGATGGACTCGGGCAGGCCGTAGTCGTATTGCCCGAAATTCATGTACGCCTGGCTCTTCAGGCCGGTCACCTGCTTGCTGCCATCCAGCACGTGCGCCCCGACCATAGTGCAATGGGCCATATTCCTGACGTCGCATCCCATCAGGTATTTCGTGGCCTTTATCTCGTGCTTGGCGTTCTGGGCGAACTTGGGAACGTCCGATTTCATCAACCTGATCCATAAGGGCTTCAGCTCCTCGGAGAGCCTGAACGAATACGTCCTGCTCCCGAAGGACACGGACACCATATAGAGCTCATGTATCCCCTCGTAGTAACGGTAGGATGATGTCTCATAATCGAAGGAGAAGGGCGTCTCGCTGCCAAGTATCAATTCCAGCACACAGGCTATCTCATTATAGTCCGACAGAACATCTATCTCAAAGACTTCGTCGAACACCGGCCCGGGCTTACCCACCATATCGGCGAATGTGGAGAAGTCCATGTCAAAGATGTGCTCCATGTCCTGGTTGCCCCGCTCTATGAAGCTCGGATGGTAGGAGTGGCAGACCCACGCCCCGGTCTTCGGGTCGGGGACCACCTTGCCCCTGTAGCTGGCAAGGGGCATGCCGGAGAAGAACCTCCTGTCCGGGTCGTGCCCGTAGAAGGAGTCGATGGCCGATTCACCCAAGAGGAAAACAACCCTTGGTTTGAACTCGTTGAGAACCTTCTCCTTCCTCGGCCAGCAGCACTTAATTTGCTTCTTGGTGGGCTTCCTGTCACCGGACGCGCCCCTGGGCGGCAGGCAGTCCAGCGCGTTCACGGTCACGCAGTCGTTCTCGAAGTCCAGCCCGCACCTGTCGAAGTACGGTCTGAAGAACCTGCCGACCGGGCCGTAGAAGGGGATGCCCTGCTCGTCCTCCTCGCTGCCGGGGGCCTCGCCCCACACCAGCACGCCCTTCCTGCCCTTGCCATACGGCGCTATCTTCGGGTGCAGGAGAATCTCCTGCTCGCATAGGCCGCAGACGGCGCAGGGATCACCCTGGTGCTTCAGCCTCCTGTTTTTGGTGGATATGTCCTCGGTGTAGAAGAAACCTTTTCCTTTCAATAGAAGAACCCCTCCTTCTCATATTCAGGATGCGTATTTGCGAAATGGATAGCGTCAATTCGCTTGGCTGCTATTTCGCAGTATTTTTCTTCAATTTCTATTCCAATAGCCTTGCGACCGAGTTGCTTAGCAGCTATAAGAGTTGTGCCAGATCCCATAAAAGGATCTAAAGTAGTACATTCTTTAAATCCAAATAATTTCAAACATCTCATTGGCAACTCCATCGGAAATGGAGCGGGATGGCCCTCCCGTCTGGCAGTTGGCATTGACCACAAATCTACAATATATTTCAAAAACTCATCCCTACTTATTTGATCTATCCCCTTATTAGCTTTCTTCCACTTGTCTTTATAAAAAACCAGAATTGCTTCAGTTTGATGACGCAACCAAGGAGCTGAAGCACTTTTCCAGCTCCCCCATGCCGTATCATTACCCGAGTTACTCTGATTCCACGTAATATTATCCCTAAACTTTAAACCAGCCTTTTTAAGAGCTGTATAGGAACAGTGCCATTGTGAAAATATCTCACCCGAATTACCTGGTAGCTTGAATTGATATGGCACATTCCACAATATTCTTGCTGACGGATTCATAATCCGTTCAATAGCAGCAGCCCGCAGATATAGAAATTGGGTGTATTCATTTTCACTTAGATTTTGTTCATATTCCTTTCCCGCATTATATGGTGGGCTAGTTATGACTAGATCTATAGGCTCAAATTCTAACACCATTTCAAGGCAATCGCCATGGTATATAGTTATACCATCCTTCTGAAAGTACGGTTTATCCAAGGGCTATCAGATGCTTGAAGTTCTCGCTGAGGAACAGCATGCGGTTCTCGTCCACCAGGACAACTTTCGTGCTGTGCTTCATGATCTCCTTCAGGAACACCGGGTTGGCCTCCATCTCCACTGGCTTCTCCGGCCCGCCCTCCAGTGGCACGACCTCCCTGACCCAGCCCAGGTCCCGCTTCTCGACCTCGCAGACGATCCTGTCGCCGCTGAATGATAGCCTGACGTTCTTGTCCAGCAGGGAGTCGTCCCGCAGCAGGACGAGCGCCTTGTCCAGCGCGCCGACCAGCTCCTTCGGCAGCTCGAACCCCTCCATCTCCTCCTCCGGGAAGAACCCCTTGGCCTGCGGGAAGTCCTCGGCGGCCAGCAGCCTCGCGCTGAAGGTGGCGTCCTTCCCCCTGAAATGCACCCAGCCCTCGGCAAGCGAGTACTTATCCATGTCGTAATGGATCAGGTGCACCACGGACGCCGCAGGTACCAGGAAGCTCCTCCTCATCCCGCTCCCCTCGCCCAGCCGGTACCAGCTGATCCTGTGGTTGTCCGACGACAGCACCTCGCCGTTCCCGACGTGCACCCCCGTCATCTCGGGACGCCTGGTCACGTCCTTGGACGCGGAGAACGCGCAAAGCACCATGGCCCTTTTGACATCCTCCGTGAAGTCGCGCCATTGCAAGCCCTCCTCCTCAAGCGACCTCACCTTCTCGTGCGCCTCCCCTGGCTCCATGTAGGCCAGCCCGAAGGACGAGTCCGTGCCCGCGTTCGCGACCACCTGATTGTCCCTCAGATCCAGACTAATAATGTCCGTCGAGACGCCTAAGACCAGCTTATGGAACTCCCTGGCACTCACGGAGCCCGAGAATCCTATAGGGAAGGGGACAACCACGCACACACTGTCGCTGTAGACTGCTACCCTGTCGCCCATAAAGAGGTAGCGGCCTGCCTCCGCGTCCACACCCCTCGCCGAAATACCTGGTTCGAGCCTGTCGAGCGCCTCCAATAAGTCCTTTTTCTTGATTTCCTTTGATCCTGCCTCTGTCACATCCAACGATTTTCTCTTTGCCATATCTTATACCTCCTTCTCAAAAATTAAACAGTACTCATGTGTCCTTATCAAAAACTTATTTCCTTTTTCAAAATTCCCCACCCTTCGTACAGCCCCTGTGTTCTTCATATTCAAAACTACTTCTTCCTTCAACTTAAACCCTGCTTCTCTATGCAACCACGCAACGTCATGGTTCAATGGTAACAATTCCCCTTTTCTATCCCTATGCAAACCGACTACCCAGCAAGACACTGAACCTTTTTTTAATATCCTATAACTTTCCTTGATCGAATCAGATAGCATACCTAAAAATGCTTCATAAGTTTCTGCCATCGACATATCTTCCTTACCTCCTTTGTATTGTTCCAAATTCCAATACGGAGGACAGGACATAGAAAAATCGGCTGACCCTGTCTTAATCTGGGGTACACTAGCACTACTCGCACATACTATCTTTACCTCCACTTCATTGTACCGGCACCTATCGTATATAGCATCTACTTCTTCCTGCCTCAATTCTACACCAACATAGTCTAAACCAAATTTAGCAGCTACTATAGCCCTCGTACCCCCTCCAGCAAATGGATCATAACACATACCTTTTTTAGGCGCATAAAGATTCAAAATATTTATGGCTACAACGGGATTAAAAATTGATTCTGTTATTTTTCCTGTATATATTGATAACCCCCCTTCAGTAAATGTCTTTTTCCTATTATCAAGACAGCCTTTTCGTGCCGACGTTCGAGTGAAAGCTTTCCCAACACTACTTCCCTTTTGTCTATCCTTACTTTGATAGCCCAAAGTCCCGCTACCATCACGAAGCTGACAACCGTCCCCTATTTCAGCTTTCAATGCTTGCATAGTTTTATCACTATAATCTAAATCCCATACCGTCAATGGCCAAACACCATAACGCCTTATGGCAGATTCAAAAGGGTCTGATATAAAACCAAAACCCTTCAAAACTTTCTTTCTTTGCCTTCCATTTAGAAATGGCAAGTCTTCATTTTTATTCATAATCTAATCTTCGGCATTTCTAATAACTTTTTTGTCTTTTCACATTGCTCTAATGAAATATCAATACCAATAATGTCTAATCCCATATCAGACGCAATCTTCAAGATACTACCCCTACCACAAAACGGGTCGCACACCATATTATCTACCCTGCTAACAAATTCGCATGCAAACTTACTTGCTTCTAATCCCATCGCATTTTTATATATCATTTTTCCGCCATAGATAACATCTGGAATGGCTTTGCCTATTTTTCCCTTTTT
>SDBT01021099.1_pt1 | contig 10183 bp, 15 predicted proteins | sample 2277101 | NCBI WGS metagenome assembly SDBT01 (sample SAMN10404973, study PRJNA504765) | marine sediment metagenome | isolation source: marine sediment core GS10_PC15, 103 cmbsf | place: Arctic Ocean: Southern Knipovich Ridge | collected 2010
TGAAGTCCAATGATCCTATGCCAGCCATCTTAACCATGAAATCCAAACCTTCCGCGCTGGCCAGATAAGTCATGAAATCCAGATAAGGAATCGCCAGCCAGGCGGGTGATGAAATCCACGATCAATATGCTGGCCATGCCGGTCATGGAGTCCAAAAAAAAGGTGCCAGCGGGGCCAGTATTCATGTGAAGCCCACCTCATACATGCCCTAGCGAACCCTAGCAAGTAGTACCAAAGCCGCCCCTTCTGGGGCGGTTTCTTTTCTGGTACTCTATTTCAGATGACAGATTGGGCAGACTCAATTTCCAGGGCCGTGAACGAACACGGAAATAAAGAGCAGCAACGAGCCGACGACGAGGACAGGACGAAAGAATATCGTCAGTGGCATAGGACCATCCCAGCATACAAAGACCACAACTTGTCGGTTGCGGACGTGGATTACATTGAGTACACGGTCATAGACGACAAGGGAACGCTGATCCCTCATGCTGTAATAGAGTTGACCCGACTCGATGGCGACAACCCCCTCTTGCCACAAACATATTTAGATAGCGTGATAAGTAGATTTGTGACCCGCGACAAGCAGCACGTTTTGCCGCGCATGGTTGCCGAGGGTTTGCACGTCAAAGCCTGGCTGGTCTTGTTTCGACATAACCTACAGGATTTTTGGGTCTACAATTTGACCGACGAGACTGGATGGTGGGACAGGAATGAAGATGGCTACATTAGATGGCTGCATTCTCTGCGCGATAAATATCCTAGCTAACCCTAAGCAAGTAGCACCAAAAAGCGGCCCCGAGAGGGGCGGTTTCCATTTAATCAAGCGATTCGACTAATTCCAATGGTTGTAAACGGCCTTGTGGCTGGAAAGCCAAATCCTCTATTATTGAACGTAGGCGGAGGTAATCATGCCTGAAAATGGAAAGGTAGAAGCCCCAAACATACTTCCAGAGGATGCGCAGATGATCTGGCGTTCTGCGTTTGATGATGCTTATCAAGGATCGTGTGCCACCAATGGCGGCGGAGACCAGCGAGACGCTTGCTCGGCAGCCGCAGCCTGGGGCGTTGTAAAAGAATCCTATCGAAAGACCGACGAAGGCCAGTGGGTCGAGCGTAGCTTTGAAAGCTGCGAAGTTGACATCGGGAACGTCCCGCTCCCCGTCAGTCTCTACGAAAGTCCCGTAAGCGCCGGACTGCTCTGGTGCCGAAGCTATGTGTACCGTTTCAACTCAGACCAAGACATTTCTGATGCCGCATCCCACGCCTGGGCAGACTTCAAAAGCCAATGGACTCTAGGAGCGAGCGGCATTTGGGAACGTAAGAGTGGGGCAACCGTCGAGCCGGTTTCTGAGGAAACCGTAGAAGAGGTCGAGATGGCCGAGCCCGTAGTTTCTCGCTCTGTTGGAATCAGTGCCTTCCATCGAACGGAGGGGACCGCAATTATCTTAGAAGATGTGACTCCTGAGCAGGAGGATTATTTCCTCCAGAAGCACGCTCGCGATCCTGCCGAGCGTCCCGAAGCATGGGCCTGGCAAGACTGGAACGATCTGCATCCGATCCTCCGCACTGTCGAGGCGGTTATCCGCCAGAAGCGAGAGTGTCGAGCATACGATGCGGCAGTAAGTCGAGCGCAAGAACAGGGCTGGGATGCCCGACGCCCGAATGGTAGCGGGGAAGTAGTGTTTTCTGGATGGAACCAGGTTGACGGGGATGCTCGGCATCTGGTCCAGGCCATCTTGGTTAGCAGGCAAGCTGAGGGCCAAAACCCTGATGATTGGCAGCTTCAAGTGATGTCAAGCATTCAGGGCTCCACTCTTCAAACTCGTGTTGCTCCTGGAATGAGACGTTTCAGGGGACCCGTTGTTTAATGGCGGAAGGCGATTACAAGAACGCCGGAGGCGGCGGTAGCACTGGCCAGACGACACTCGGGGAAGGTACGAGAAAGCTAACCCCAGGAGAGGCAAATTTCCAGCGCGGCCGCGGAGTAGAAGGATTTCGTTGCGGCGACTGTCTTTTTTTCGAGAACGGGTCTTGCAGAATCGTAGCGGTTAGCAACATCAAGCCTGACGACACCTGCGACGAATACCAGCCCGACAACAGGGGCAACATGAGCACCAACGAATCGATGGGAACGGTGCTCCGATTTGATGAGTTCGAAGACTACCCTCTCGGTTACGTGGCGAGACGGAAGTTTAGCAAAGAGAAAAGAATGCAGTTGGCCAAGTCGGGCAATGCTCTCCCGCACGGTGGCTTCCCGATAGAAAACTGCGGAGACGTGAAGAGCGCGGTCCGAGCGATAGGCAGAGCTAAGGATCAAGGGGCAACAATAGCCCACATCAAGAGTAGACATTCTGCCCTGAGTTGCAAAACTAAATTACCGGCGAGTTGGAAATCGATGGCACAAAAAAGCCTCATGACATCTGGACCATTCCGAAAAGTTGTGCCTGGCGTAAGCCAAAAGCATTTATTTATTACTAAAGTATCCGAGGATAGGCAGACTGGCGAAAGACGCTGGTTCGCCAAAGCCTCGGGTGTAGAGCGAGACCTTTACGATGAGCGCATGTCGCTCACCCTCTTCAAGGACTTCATCAAGCGCGTAGAAAACCGTGATGAGGTTCCCGAAGCCTTCTCAAGTAAAGCCTGGAATGGCGGACTGCCCTACCTGGGCGTAGCCCACTATCTGGACCTGGGCGGGCTCGGGATGATCGGCCCCACAGAACAGCTTTGGGTTGACGGAAATCTTCTGAAGGCCAAGGGAATGTTTGAAGACAGTCCCATGGCTGATGCAGCCTTCGAGTCAATCTTAGCCGACATCGCTAATAACATTCCGCTCGAAGAGCGAGTGCGCATCTCAATTGCTTTTATTGATTGGGGCCACGAGCACGAAGGCGAAGGGACATTCACCAGGCGCAGTCTGACTGATCGTTGCAAGATGTGCGCTGATGGGCTGGGCGAGAAAGTATATGTGGCCGGACACCTCGTTCATTTGGCATTAACTCGTATACCGGCCTATCCGACCGCAACGATAGAGTTGGAGGAAAGAGCCATGAATAAACAGAAAATAGCTGATGCCGTATCCATCGTGGGCGAGGACAATACCCGCGCCCTGGAGGAAAAGGATCAAGAGTTGATCGGCAGGACTGCCGATTCCGATATTGATCCGAATGCTGTTGTCGTGAAACGGGATGATAAGAAAGCCCGCGCTGGTAAAGAGGAAGACGACGAAGACGAGGAAGACGAGGAAGAGAGCGGGGGTGGCAAGAAAAACAACCCTGGCAAGAAATCCTCGGGCACCCGCTACAGTTCCTTTGGCGGTGCCAAGTCCTTGTCTGAAGCTGGTGAATTCCTCGTCAGCGAAGCTGATGGCTCACCTGTTTTGCTTGATTCGTTTGCCGCTCTCGCGGGCGTCTTAACGAACATTGTGGGCGAAGACCACTCTGAAGCTATCCAGGATTCGGTTGCGGAATTCCGCAGCATTCTGGATCGCGAGAATGTGGCAACGCTCGAAGCCGTTAGGGATTTCCTAACTAAGAAGGAGGCTGTTATGCCAGAGGCAACTGAAGAAGTTTTGGAGCCTCAGGCTGAAGCGGAAGCTGAGGCTGCGTCTGTCGCTGCCGACGCGGAGCCCAAGCCAGAGGTGGAGCCTAGCGAGAGCGGACATCCATTGGATGCCGTACTCTCTAGCCTGAAGGTCGCGTACGATCAGGCCAAGGATACTCCAGTCAGCGGAGACGCTCGATTGGAAATGCTCCAGGAGCCAGTGAACGATCTCGCTTTGGCTCTGAAATCCGGCATTGCCGATGTCCCGCAGGAAGGCGCGGGATCAGGAATCACGATGGAGCAGATTACTTTGGCCATGCAGGCGGCTGTCGCACCGCTGACTGGCAGGATTACTGCTCTTGAGGCGAGTCCTGCTGCTCCGGTTGAAAGGGCTGCACCTGTTGCCCGCGCGATCAAAAGCGGTTCTCTGCTCGATGCTGCTCCGGTAGCTCGCACTGAGGCCGCGCCAGAGATGGCGATCATGGAAGCGGACTTGAGCAATCCCAAAACCGACAAGAACGTAACGCCAGGAATACGAAGTTTGGTCCGCACATCAGTCGGCCTGTAGCGGACAAATCGCTCTTCCGCGTGTTGTCGCCACGGGTACTCGGGCGGCAACGTAAAGTGGCGGAGTTTCCAGCCGACCTTATTTGAACCAGGAGGAAACACCATGGGTCTAAACATACCTTCACTCGTGGGTGAGCGGTTTATTAACCAGGAGACGGGCGACGTGACTCTCGTAGAGCGCGCCACCGATCCTGTAGTTCTCCCACAACCGTACAGCACTCCCGCTGATTTCGCGGCGCAGTACCCTCAGCCGCTTGATCCGACCGAAATCCTCGCCATGTGCGAAGAGGTGACGGTCTGGCAAGCTCTGCCCGAGGAAACGACTGCTCTGATTGGCGAAACCTGGCGAGAGATGACCAGCTTGGCTTTCGTTTCGGGCTCCAGCTATCTGTTTTTCGCAGACGGCGAATGTCCCGAAGAGTATTCGCACGATGGTAATAACCTGACGGTTAATACCAAGCTCTTGGGTGCGAAGAAATCTCTGTCTGAGAGAGAAATCCAGCACTCCGTCGCCGTGGCCGCATCCAACTGGCACGGGATCAACCGACTCGTCGGTGGGTTCCCCGCTGGTGAGGGTATGCCTGGTGGAACGGACACTGCAACGTTTCAGGCCGAGGCGATAGCGGGGTTAAAAGAGAAGGAAGTCCGCACAGCCATGACATTAACTTTAAACGGTTGGGACCGCTATTTGGTCAGTGGAGACACTGGAGCCAACTCATTGGAGTTTGATGGGATCGAGAATTATTTCGATAACGTCTCAAACTGCACCATTGGCAATACCAATGACAACAGCGCGTCGGGCACCTTCAACGCACAAGCATTCGACCGTTTCTTGGCCGAGTCCTGTGCGAAGCCGACCCACATCTTTGGCCACCCAGCAGCCGTGCAGGAAATGCTTTCAGCATATTTCCAGCTTGGCTACCAGGGCTCTCAATTGATAAATTTTGCAAATGGCGACAGGATTGTGCCAGGATTCAACTTTGCAGGTTTTGTCAATACAGGCATTGGCCGGATGACAGTGGTTGCCGACAATAACTTCAACCAGCTAGATGCCGGTGGCGGAGCCTTCCAGGGCACGCTATGGGCACTGCGGATGAACCACAACGGCGAGCCCCTGGTCTACAAGCTCACGAACATCCCGCTGGTCTTCCGTGACCTGACCCCAGGGTGTACGGCGATCCAATTTGAAGTGTGGGCCTCTTCGGCTCTCATCATCAAGGGTTGCTGCGCACAGGCTGCTTACACCTCGCAGTTCACTGGCCGGATCACCACGACCTGCACCGCAATCGGCTAAACGCCGATTAAGTAGAACCCGATGGGGCCGACTCAATTCGGGTCGGCCCCTTTCGCGAAGGAAGGCTATAGATGGCTAGAATGGAACCAATGCGCGTTCTTCCGATGAGTGGCCAGGTTGTTCTGGGCGCAACCGGAACCGTGACCCAGCTTCCGGTTGTTGACGCGCACCGCGCCTATCTTGTGGCGCATCCGTCAAACGCTGGGGTGATTTGGGTTGGCCAAGAAAGCGGCACTGTTGGCGGAGAGAACGGATTTCCCCTGGAGGCAAGCGGAGCCATACTTCCACTGGAGGGAATCGGCAGGATCAGCGCCCTGTACGCCTCGCCGGATTCTGCCGACGATAGACTCTGCTGGATCATCCTGGACGAAACTCCGCAGTACACTACGCCATAGCCATGGTCCCACCAGACGCGATCTTTAATGACGAGGGCCAGGTGGCCATGCGCTTCATGAAACAAGCGCAGGTGTACGTCAAGAACCCTCAGACCGGAAACGAATACATATTTGCCATGAAGGCCAACATTGGCATGGCTTACGTCAATGAAGAGGATACGGACTACATGGAAACGGTTACGACCGGCTGCTGCGGAGGCAAGAGAAAGAAGGCGGTCTTCTATGCTGACGAAACTCACGTTCGCCGCTGGGAGAATGGCGGCGGGCGGTAGGTTGCACGTTTGAGAAAGTTCCGGTAGATTCTAACAAGCAGGAGGTTTTCAATGGTTTACACCAAGGCCCAATTGATGCGCTTCAACAAAGCCGAGTTGGCTGAGATGGCTGCGATGTTCGGGATCGATATTTCCACAACTGATGGAGCCGAGCCAACCCAGGCAGATTATGTCGAGGCCATCGACCGATTTGCTCCAACATCAGGCAAGGCTGGTTCCGAGCCTGGCCCATCAGGGCCATCCGAAACGTTTGTACCTCCCGAACCGTCCAATGTGTCCGTTAGGGTACAGAGGATCAGGGATGCTCAGGCGGCTGCGCTGGAGCCCGTGTTTGAGGACTTGGCTCTTGGCGGAGATGGAGATGTTGTCGAACCAGAGCCGGAGCCTGCTCCAGAGCTAGAGCCCGAGGTCGAAGAGGTTATTGAGGCCTTGAACGAAGATGGCTCAGCGGTTGACATTTATGATCCAGAAACCTTGGCCCATGTTGGATCGCAAGGAATTGGAGCCGAAGAGGGGTCTGAGCCCGAGGAAGATTTCGAGGTCGAGGAAACTCCCTTCAACGAAGAGCTTGCTGATGAGCTTGCCGCGGCTGGTGAGTTAGAGATAGCAGACGAGCCCGAGGAAGAGGCGGTAGACGACGCCGAAGACTGACCTTGAAGAAAATAGCCGTTACCGGCACAAAGGGCCGTCTAGGCTCTTGGCTGGGAAATCACGGATATGCTCGACTTCGGTGCGACATCACCAAGCCGGACCAGATTGAGCAAGCAATAGAGGAAGTCGAGCCGGATGTCATCATCAATTGCGCGGCCTGGACAGCCGTAGATGACGCCGAGAGAGAGGAAAAATACGATGAAGTAATCGGAGTAAACTTACGAGGGCCTGCGTACCTGCGTCAAGCATTTGACGGGTTGCTAGTCCAAATCTCAACCGGATTTGTGTTTGGTGGAGACAGCGGGCCTAACTCAGAAGACGATCTATGCGCACCTGTAAACGTCTATGGATGGAGTAAGTTTGGCGGAGAACAGGCTGCGCAAATGCGAGCGCCAACATTGGTCGTAAGGGTCCTGGACCTGTTTGGCCCTCAAGAGAAAACTGATTTCGTAAGACAGGTTCGAGACTTGATGGACCTGGGGGCAGAGATGACGCTGCCCGACAATTTGTACGGGACCCCAACTTACATACCGCACTTAGCAGAAGCCCTGCTCGAAGCAATTGGCCGCGATCTAACAGGAGTAATCCACGTCGCGGGCGATCTCACGCTTAGCAGATTTGAATGGGGACGGACCATAGCCGAGGCTTTCGGCCACGATCCAACCCTGATAAGTCCTACAAGTGAGATCAAGGGCTCTGCGCCCAGGCCGTTGCGGGGTGGCCTGAATGTCGATAAGGCGAAAAAGATGAAGTTACCGATCTACTCGCCGGTCGATGGCTTGGCTGCCCTCAATGAACTGGAGCAGCTAAGTGGAGCAGACACATAACCCCCGCCATTCAATCCTAGTCCTAACTTACACACGACCAGACCTTATCCAGGCGCGCCTGGATGAATTGGTGCGTTTTTATAACTTCCGCGATGATGTCGAGATAATCATCTTCGACAATGGCTCCGAGAGCACGGAAATGCGCTTGGCGACCATGCCTCCCCCCACACAAAGCCTCGTGGTCCACACAATTCGAGAGCACCCCAACGTGGGTTTTGGCGGCGGCTGGAATAGAGCCGTCAGCTTTGCCCAGGGCGAAAACATCTACATGCTTTCCGATGATGTCGAGGTCCGCGGCGACTTCATAGCACCCGCCTCCCACAAGCTCGACAATGCACACCGAGAGATTTTGGTCGGCCAGTCTCTAATCATTCAGGGCGGATGGAACGTTTTTGGACCAACTGTGATTCCCTACCTAATGGGACATTTTTATGCCATGCGTCGAGAGACCTGGGACAAGATCGGCGGCTTTGATTCAGAGACCTTCTATCCCTACGACTTCGAAGATGTTGACTTGAGCTATCGAGCCACAAAGGAAGGCATCAAGCTCTATCCGATGCCTCAGCTTCCGCTCCACCATGCCCTGGCCGGAACCATTGGCTACAACGATGCTCGGACAGAGCACACCGTCAAGATGCGGGCTGCCTTCGCAGAGAAGTGGAACCTACCCAACGAACCGGAGAGACCATGATGGCACCCAAATCGAGACTTAAGATCGCTATCACCTACATTGCTTATCCGGTGGCCATGGGCCGCTACTTTCACGAGGCCCTGCTTCAGAGGGATGGCGTAGATGTGTGGTCCGCTGGACCGTACACGGGTCGATCCATTCCCTGGAATAACGGAATGCACCTGCCTGATAAGTACCTGCTCAGGCCGTCGCACGCGTTGCCTCTACAGGTCAACAGCCCACCTATGATCTCTTACCCGATGTTAGAAAAGCATGTGCCCTGGAAGCCGGACCTGTGGATCGAAGTCAATGCTGGCTTCAACGCCATCGATAGGCCAACCAGCGGCCCGCTGGCTCTGGTGCTGAGCGACCCCCACGTCTTGAGTGACACCTACTACCCGAAGCGCAGGGCTCTTGCGGACTACGTTTTCAACATGCAGACGCCTTATATGAAAGAGGGTGACATTCATCTGCCCTACGCTTACTCTCAGCGTTGGCACACCCCGACAGAAATTCCGTTCGCGGATCGAGAGTGGGACGCGGCGCTGATCGGGCTTCCCTATGAAAACCGCAACAAATTAGTGAATCGACTGAAGGCCGATGGGCTGAATGTGAATTACACCATTGGCCCAGCCTACGATGACGCCAGAGACATCTATCACAACACGCGGGTCGGATTGAATTGGTCGAGCCTGCTGGATACGACCGCCAGATGCTTTGAGCTAATGGCCCTGGGGATACCAGCCGTTATGAACGCCGTGCCTGATCTCATGAGCATGTTTGAGGCTGGTATCGACTTCAGGAGCTTCACTACGCTAGAAGGGGCGGTGAAGTTGGTCCACGATATTTTGGAGAGTCCATCAGAACACGAATACCTTGTAGAGAATGCGCTGAAGGCTGTTAAGCCACACACCTGGGACGCGAGGATCGATGAGATTTTTAAGACGGTCGGGCTTATTTAGGCAGAGCCCTGGCGATCCAGTGCTGCTCAGCGCGGCGCTGGTTTTTATCTTCGTCGCCATTTCTGTGATTCTCTATGATCTGCTGGAAGAAATTAAGAGAAACAAGGAAGACAAAGGAAGCGGTAAGAAGAAAGAGCGCGAGGCTCTGAAAGAGAAGATTAGGAAGTGATTGACCCATTCCTTTTGATCGATGCCGTAGCCAAGCACCAGGAACGCGTTGTGATTCATCAGCAACGGCAGAAAATTATTATGACCAAGATGCTGGACGAGCTAGATGAGTTCTATAACCTGCTCGTGGAGCACTGGCATTCGCTCATTGAATTAGGGCTGCTGGAGGACTTCAATCTCAATGGCAAGAAATTGCTCGCGATTGTGAAAGACGAATCCTACCTAGTCTTAGACATGAACGAGTCAGCCGTCGAAATCTCGGGCGACATCATGGAGGCGCTGGGAAATGAGCGATCAACCAGAGAAGCCTAAAGCAGCCGAACAATTCCAACTCGTCCGGCAGGTGGGCAGCCCAGACAAGCTCACGCTGAAAAGGGGCAAGTCCGAATACCAGATAGAGAAGGCAGAGTATGTCTACTTCCTGGAGCCTAACGACGACGCCTCTGCCCCAGGTGACTGGCGCACGGTTAAGTGCGCGGACTACCACGGAGAACACTTTGTTTTCCTGGAGCCAACCTACAACGTGCTGCCGCAGCATGTCGATCCCAACAAGATGGACACAGGCCGAGGGAAGTGGTTTGCGATGTGCACTTGTGGATCACCGGCTGTGATCGTGGGACCAGCAGAGGCCCGTAAAGAAGAGAGCAATCTAGCCGAGCAGCTTTTAGTGTGCTTGTACTACCATCACACATTAACTGAATACGGTTTTGGAAATCACGCCGATCAGGAAGACCGCAGGGAGTGGAGATGACGGTATACAAAACGCACCTGGCCATCGGCCACAACGAAGCGGAGATCGTTTTTCTGAATAGGCTGGCGCAGGAAAATTCAGCCTTC
>SDBT01021100.1_pt1 | contig 10182 bp, 11 predicted proteins | sample 2277101 | NCBI WGS metagenome assembly SDBT01 (sample SAMN10404973, study PRJNA504765) | marine sediment metagenome | isolation source: marine sediment core GS10_PC15, 103 cmbsf | place: Arctic Ocean: Southern Knipovich Ridge | collected 2010
CTAAAAAAAAAGAATTCTGGTTGAGAAAAAACGAATTAAAAAATATTGAAAGCTAAAGGGGTTCTTCAAAAAACTGAAAAATAATTAAATAGCTATCATAGCTAAATTTGTTACAGTCTCCCAAATGCATGCGTGCCAGAGTGGTATGATGCCCGAGCATGCTAAGCTCGTTTCATCACGGGAGCGCGAGTTCAAATCTCGTCCCCTGCGCTTTATTTTTCTGACCAAGGAGGGTTTGCATTTTCTGCGACAATCTGTTTTTCTACAGGGACAACATTTTTAGTGTCTGTACTTTTTTCGCTTTTTAGTTCACTTAACCAAGCAATATTTTCCTTCTTTGCTTTTGCTTCAAATAAGGGCTTGCTTTTCCAGCTTGCAAAGAAAAGTAAAAGGCCCCATAACAGGAGGCTGAATGAAACAAGGAGCGGAAATAATTCAGCCGTTCCATCAGACTTGGCAAAAACCTGAACTGGCAAAATTCCGGCAGGCGCTACAAAAAGGAAATAAAGCGTCAGTAATTGATTGAAAACAAATAGGGATGAAAGAATAAGGAACAGGTAAAGCCCTACCTTTGCCCTTTTTTTAAACAGCAGAAAAGCGGCAAGGAAAAGCAGCAAAATGGCGCTTAGAAAAATTGCATAAGAATAAAACAAAGCCATTTCCAAATAGGTTAATCCGACAACAAGCGCCAAAAGCACAAAAAACATAAAAGCCCAAAAAAGCCCAAGGGCCGATCTCCAATAAATAACCGGATTCATTTCGTTAATAAAGAAGTGTTTTGAGATATTTAATTCTTTCTAAAAAACTTTAAGAAAAAGGTTTTTATACTTTTCAATAGCAATAGATATAGGGGGAATTTCATTTGAGGGTTTTTCAAGAGCTTTTTCAAAAAGAGAAAAAAAAGCACGATTTAGGAGTATGTATTCCTGATGCCAGCAGGGCAAGAAAGGAACTAAGAGCAGAAGAAGTTGTTCCTACAAGCCACAGTTTTATTGTCTCAGGAATTTTCCATGTGCACGACAGCCTAATGATAAAAGGAATGTCTGGCGGAACTATTAGAAAAAAAGACAAAGCAAAATTCAATAGCCAAAAATTTGAAGTAAAAGGAATTCAAATTGAAAACAGAGAAACAGATTTAATTGAAGAAGGACAAAAAGGTGCCTTGTTTTTGAACACTTCAAAAGGAAAACTCCCAAACATAAAAATTGGCGACGAACTCGAATTCTGAAACTAATCACCGGAAGTCCACTTCCAAAAGTATTATGATTACAAAAAAACTATTTTTTTAAATGCATTCGGAAGAGTTTGTTGAATTACTTGGAGCATTTACCGGAGACGGGTGGATTAGCAAAAACAAAAAAGGCGGTCGAACTCTGGTTATTTCAGGCAACCCAAAAGACGAGAAAGAATATTACCAATGGCTTTCCGAATTATGGGAAAAAGAATTTGGAAATAAAATCAAGCCAAGAGATTTCTCTTATTGGAGCACTTATGGAATAATGTGCTGCACTTCAGAAATTGTAAAATGTTTTGAAAAAGCAGGCATGATTACAGGAAAGAAAGCCACAGTATGTAAAGTGCCAAAAGAGATCCTAAATAACAACAAGCTATATACCCCATTTATAAGAGGTCTCTTTGATACAGATGGCAGCATCTTTTTCAAAAAATCCTACAACAAAAATGCCAGCAAATGGCAAAAAAGCAAACACCACATTCCAACAATTCAATTTGCAAGTGCCTCAGAGTCTTTAATAGAATCTATAAAAAAAATGCTAAGCATTTTTGGATTTAAATTTTTATTATCCAAATATGTTCCAAAAAACAAAAATTGGAGTACGATGTATTTTTTACGCTTGTCTGGGAAAATGAATGCTATTAAATTTTTTGAATGCATAAGTCCAAAAAATCCAAGACACATAACTAAATTTGACAAATGGATAACCAAAGGTTTTTATTAGGCGATTAGAATAATTTATAATAAGCAGGAGTACCGTAGCGGTCAACCGGACCAGACTCAAGATCTGGTGGCTTAGTGCCTTCGGGGGTTCGAATCCTCCCTCCTGCAATTTCAATGACCTCTTTAAAACAGAAAATTTCCCAGCTTGCAAATCCACAAAAGGCAAAGGATTTGCAGTGGTTTTTCAAGACAGGCAAAGGTCAATATGGGGAAGGGGATGTTTTCCTAGGTCTTACAGTAGGACAGCAGAGGGCTGTTGCAAAAAAGTTTAAGGAAATAGAACTTGAAAAACTAAAACCATTGCTGAATTCCAAAATACATGAGGAAAGACTTACCTCACTGCTTATCCTGGTTCAAAAGTTTGAAAAAGGAAATGAAGCAGAAAAGAAACTGGTTTACAAATTCTATTTTGACAATGTACAAGGAGTAAACAACTGGGACTTAGTAGACCTGACCGCACCAAAGATTGTTGGAGCATGGCTTTTGGACAAGGACAGAAAATTTTTGTTCAAGTTAGCAAAGTCAAATGACTTGTGGGAAAAAAGGATTTCTATTATCGCAACCTTTGCCTTTATTAGAGAAAAAGACTTTGAAGATTCTTTAGCAATTGCAGAAATCTTATTGCAAGACAAACACGACCTAATACACAAAGCAGTTGGCTGGATGCTTCGCGAAATAGGCAAAAAAGATTTGGCAGTGGAAGAAACCTTTTTGAAAAAGCACTACAAGGAAATGCCTCGCACAATGCTAAGATATGCAATTGAAAGATTTGAAGAAGAAAAAAGGTTGAATTACCTCAAAGGAAAAATCTAGACTACTTTCCAGAATAATTAGGGCTTTCCTCAGTAATGTTTATATCGTGAGGATGAGATTCCTTTACACCTGCAGCAGTAATCTTTACCCACTTGGTGTTCTTTCTCAAAGCTTCAATATCTTTTGCTCCAACCATCCCCATTCCGGAACGAAGACCGCCAAGAAGTTGGAAAACCATTTCGCTAACCATTCCCTTGTATGGAACGATTCCTTCAACCCCTTCTGGAACAAGCTTATTTGAATCCTCAACATCGCCTTGGAAATATCTTTCCTTTCCGCCTTTTTCCATTGCTCCAAGAGAACCCATTCCCCTGTATTGTTTGAATTTCCTATTGTACAAAAAGATTGTTCTTCCAGGAGTTTCTTCACAACCGGCGAATAAAGAGCCAAGCATTACGCTTGAGGCTCCTGCAGCCAAGGCCTTTACAATATCTCCACTGTAACGAATGCCTCCATCTGCAATAATTGGAACCTTGTATTTGTCTCCTGCTTCACTGCATTCTTGAATAGCAGTAAATTGGGGAACACCAACACCGCTTATAATTCTTGTAGTGCAAATTGCTCCAGGACCAACTCCGACTTTTATGGCATCGGCTCCTGCTGAAGCAAGATCATGAACAGCTTCTGCTGTTGCAACATTTCCTGCAATAAGCTGAATGTCAAATTCTTTTTTATAACGCTTAACTGCTTCAACAACCCTTTTGTTGTGACCGTGTGCTGTATCAACAACCAAAACATCAACGTCTGTTTCAATTAATTTTTCAATTCTTGCAATGTCATTAACTCCAACTGCTGCTCCAACAAGAAGCCTTCCTTTTTTATCTTTTGCAGAATTTGGAAACTTTTCCTGTTGTCTAATATCGGTAGCAGTAAGCATTCCTGTAATTTCTCCTTTGCTGTTTACAATTGGCAATTTTTCAATTCTGTGCTTGTGCAAAATTTCTTTTGCTTCATCAGCATTTGGTTCGTGATTAATGCTTATAACATCTTTTGTCATAATTTCAGAAATTTTTTTTGCAAAATTAGACTCAAATGCAATATCTCTTTGGGTAACAATACCAACAAGCTTGTTGTTTTTTATAACAGGAAATGAGCCAATACCATTTGTTTTCTGCAATTCAAACACTTTTTGTAAAGAATCATCAGGGCTAATGCATAAAGGATTGCTTACAATCAAGAATTCACTTCTTTTAACCTTGTTTACTTCTGATGCTTGGCTTTCTGCATCAAGATTTTTGTGAATTATTCCAATTCCGCCCTCTCTTGCAATTGCAATAGCTGTTCTTGATTCAGTAACAGTATCCATTGCTGCCGAAACAAGAGGAATGTTTATTTTAAGCTTTTTTGAAATTCTGGTTTCTAAATTTGCATCTTTTGGAAGTACTTTGCTTGCCCCAGGAACAAGTAGAATGTCATCAAATGTAAGGGCTTCTTTTCCATTTTGTACTGTTCTTACCATATCATTTAAGAGCGGCTATTGTTTTAAAAATGATTCCATTATCGCTTCTTAAGGGGAGTAATTTATGGTTTCAACTATAGTAATTGGCGCACAATGGGGCGATGAAGGAAAAGGAAAAGTTGTTGATTTGCTTGCAAAAGACGCTGATTTAGTGGCAAGATTTAATGGCGGAAATAATGCAGGACACACAGTTGTAGTAGACGGCAAAAAATACAAATTTCACTTAATGCCCTCAGGAGCAGTTCAGGGCAAAAGATGCCTTATAGGAGCAGGAATTGCTTTAGACCCAAAGGTTTTGAAAGAAGAAATTGAACAACTTAACTGGGACAAAGACCCAAATCTTGCAATTGACCCAAGAACACAAATAATAATGCCATGGCATAATGCATTGGATAATGCAAAGGAAGCATCAAAAGGTGATGGTAAAATTGGAACAACCGGAAGAGGAATTGGACCATGTTATGCAGACAGGGCTTCAAGAACAGGACTAAGATTCTGTGACCTTGTTGATTCAAAAAGATTGAAGGAAAAAATTGACAGAGAATTTGAAGCAAAAGAAAAGATTTTGAAAAATGTTTACAATTCAGAAATTCCTGTTTCAAAAGAAGAAATTTTTGCAGAATACGATGCTTTAGGAAAAGAGTTTGTAAAATATTATGCTGATGTTTCAAAAGAAGTAAGCACTGCATTGGAAGCAGGAAAAAATGTGCTGTTTGAAGGAGCACAGGGAACATTTTTAGACAACGACTTTGGAACATACCCATATGTTACAAGCAGCCATCCGACAGCAGGAGCAATCTTTACAGGATTAGGAATTGGAATCAGACCAATTGAAAGAATTATTGGAATTGTAAAAGCTTATACAACAAGAGTTGGCGAAGGACCATTTGTAACAGAACTTAAAGGAAAAATTGGCGACAGCATTAGAGAAAAAGGACAAGAATTTGGAACAACCACTGGAAGACCAAGGCGTATTGGCTGGCTTGATTTAGTATTATTAAGAACATCAATCAGACTAAATGGATTTACAGAAATTGCATTAACAAAACTTGATGTTTTAACAGGACTTGAAAAAATAATGGTTTGCACAGAATATGAATGTGAAGGAAAAACCTGCAAAGAACTTCCAGCAGACCTTGACAAGCTCGCCGAATGCAAACCAATTTACAAAGAAATGCCAGGGTTTGAAATGGACAGTACTGCAACAAGCATGGAACAGATTCCAAAAGAAGCACAGGAATATGTTGCCTTCATTGAAAAAGAACTTGGCATTAAAGCAAAAATTGTTTCAGTTGGACCAGGAAGGAAAGAAACAATAGTGCGCTAATTAGGCTCTTGCGATTTTGCTTTTCTATGCTCTTGCGTTTTCTCTGCTAAGCAAAACTATTGCTCCAAGCAAAACAGCCATTCCAATTATCTGTGTAATTGTTAAGAAAAACCCAAGCAAAAACCAGTTGATTAAAGCAGCTGAAACAGGATAAATCAATTCACACAAGGTTGCAACACTTGCCTTTGTGCTCTTAAGTCCCTTGTAATAAATTATAAGAGCAAGCAAGCCAGGAATAAGACCAAGATAAACCAAAGCAAGCAATTGGTCTCCAGAAATTGTTAAAACCTCTGAAAAGATTCCAAAAGCAAGAACTATTATGAAAAGAAAAATTGTTGCAAAAAAGTAACGCAACGCAGTCATAAACTGGAATGAAACCTTTTCAAGCATTAACTTTCCAAAAACAGTTGAACCACCCCAAAAGAATGCAGCAATCAAGGCAAAACCAAGACCGGCAACAGTTGCACCGTCAAAAGAAGTAAAAGGTACAAGATATGTTGCAGGATTAAAAATATCTACAAGTGCAGGACCAAAGTTACCGTCACCAAAGGAAACAAAGTAAACAGCAACCATTGCAATAATTGCAACAAGCCAAAACTGCTTTTTTCTAACAATCTTTTCCTTCAAAATAAAAGAAGCCAGTACTATTGCAATAATCGGCTGAATCTTTTGAACAAGAATTGTAGTAGTAGGATTTGAAATCGAAAAACTCATGGTAAAAAACCACGTGGCAGCAACACTTCCGCCAAGACTAATGAAAAGCAAAGAAAACCAATGCCTTTTGGTAAAAGAGTAAAGTTGTTTGTAATTCTTCAAAACCAAAGGAATTGAAAAAACAAAACCAACAAGATGCTCAACAAAAACAATTGCAGTACTACTAAGCTTTTCAGTTAAAGAATAACGCACAGGACTATCAGTTGCCCATAAAAGCGAACCCAGAGCAACCAAAAAAGGCCCAATGGTTTTGTCAAGCCTGCCTTTTTGTTCCATAAAAACAAAAAAGAAAGTAACTACTTAAAAACGTTACGCTAATCAAAAACGAGTTACCCCTGTTTTTTTATATTTGAAAATAGGTTTATTTATCATGAAACCATTCAGCAGCAAGACAATAAAGCTTCTTTCAAGAAGTGGACTTGTATTGCTATTTCTTTCAATGGGCGGTTCTTTTGCAATGGCAACATTAAGCATTGCATTAGAAGGAATTGAAGAACAGACCTGGACCGAACTTTTTGGTCTTCTTTTTCTGGCAGTTTTGGGAATATCCGTTTATTATATGGCACTTGCTTTCTTTGGATGGATGGAAATCAGAAGGAAGGGTGAGCCCCCTTCAGCAAACTAGACTTGTTTTTCTTTGGCTTGAATGCCTTTATTCTCACAATTTCAGGACTTAGACCAATTTTTGCAAGCTCTTTTCTTAAACTTGGAATGCTTGCCCATTGGTCATAACCTAAAGCAATTATGGTCGGATGAAAGCGTTTTACAACGGCCCATTTGCGCATTTCCCTATCGCCCAAAACAGCTTCGTCAACAAAATCAAGGCCTTTTACAATGGCAAGCCTGTCCAGTTCGTTATTCAGTGGAAATTTGCCCTTAACCTTCATTACATTCACATCCCTTGCAACAACAACCACAAGCTTGTCCCCAAGCCTTTTTGCCTGTTTTAAATAAAACTCGTGACCAGGGTGCAAAATGTCAAATGTCCCAAAAGCCATAACACAACCCATAAAAAAACTCCTTTCAAAATTGAATACTTATAAATACTTTTAACTTAATATAATAAATGTTGTTTACTTTCAAAAAAGTTTGGCTAATTTAATGAAAATTTCACTAATCACTGTCTAGTGTTGCTAAAATGATAAGGAAAGCAACAAACTTTAATTAACCAGATTAGAGTAATAAGTTACTATGAGAAAAAAAGCAAAAATGCCACGTTTTAACAAATTTTCAGTTGGCCGTGCAGCCATACTATTTAAGAAAGAAACTAACAGAAAAAAAGTTGTAGAATATTATTTTGAACGTTATGGCAAAAAATGGAACATTGGCTCTCCAACAGAAATGGAAAAATTCTTATTCTCAAAAACAAGAGGCATCAGACCAAAATTCAACACCATGTTCGAAGGACAAAAACCAGAAGCCATAAAACAAAACTTCCAAAAATGGATTAAAAAAGCAAACACAAATGCAAAACGATCAAGCAAACGCATGAAAAAACTACACCAAGACCCAGAATACGCAAAAGCAACCGCAGAACGAATGAGGAAACGATACCAAGACCCAGAATACGCAGAAGCAACCGCAGAACGAATGAGGAAACTACACCAAGACCCAGAATTCGCAAAAGCACACGCAAAACGAGCAAGCGAACGCATGCAGAAACTAAACCAGGACCCAGAATTCGCAAAAGCACGCTCAGAACGAATGAAGGAACTACACCAGGACCCAAAATTCGCAAAAGCACACGCAGAACACATGAAGGAACGAATGAAGGAATTATGGGCTAAACCAGAATGGAGAAAAAAACAAACCAAGCTTATTTCAATCGGCGTTAATAAATATTGGGGCATTGTTCGCTCCAACATGCTATTCAAACAAAATGCACAACAGCAAACCACAATTTGGGACCCACGAACAAAGAAATGGATTCTAGCAACTACCAAAACGCCCGAAAAAATAGCCCTTAAAAAAGAACAGCGAGAAACAATCCAAAAAAGCATTCAAAACCTTCCATCCATCGAACGCGAAATCGTTGTCAGCCATTTCTTTGAAGGAAAAAACACAACACAAATAAGCAAAGAAACTGGATTACAACCAGCCCAAATCGAACAAAATATCAATTCAGCACTCAAAAAACTCGCAAAAAAACTCAAAAACTTACTATAAAATTTGAGTAAACACTCACCACAAACACCCCTCTTTCTTTGCATTGGATTTTTAAGAAAGTATATAAATATTGAATGAATTAATATAATTTAGTGATTTATTAATGGATTTGGAAAAAAGGCTTGATTTGATTAGACAGGTTGGCGAAGAAATCATTACTGAAGAAGAACTTCGCACATTACTTGAGACAAAAAAGAAAATTGTTGCATACGACGGCTTTGAACCAAGTGGAGAAATGCATATTGCACAAGGCATTATGCGAACAATCAATGTAAACAAAATGATTAAGGCAGATGTCAAGTTTAAAATGTGGGTTGCTGACTGGTTTGCCTGGATGAACAACAAAATGGACGGAGACCTTGAAAAGATTAGAACAACCGGCAAATACTTTATTGAAATCTGGAAAGCCTGTGGAATGAAAACAGACAAAATTGATTTTATCTGGGCAAAAGATGTTGTAACAAAAGAGGACCATTGGAAGACAACAATTGACATTGCAAGACATGCTACTGTTAAAAGAATAATCAGATGCTCACAAATAATGGGAAGAAAAGCAAATGAAGAATTGAGTGCTGCACAAATAATTTACCCATGTATGCAGGCAGCAGATATTTTTCATTTAAAATGCGACATTACACAACTTGGAATGGATCAAAGAAAAGTAAACATGCTTGCAAGAGAAATAGGACCAAAGCTTGGTTTCTGGAAACCTGTTGTAGTAAGCCACCACATGCTGTTGGGGCTGTCAAAACCGGCAGCGAACTTAAAGGATTCGGAAGACATGCTGCTCGATATGAAAATGTCAAAATCAAAACCTGATTCAGCAATTTTTATGACTGATTCGGAAGCAGAAATAAAACGAAAGCTTGCAAAAGCATACTGCCCAGAAAAAGAAGTTGAAATGAACCCAATTTTAGAATACTGCAAATATATTGTGTTTGAAAAGTTTCCAAAAATGAAAATTGAAAGGCCTGCAAAATTCGGCGGAAATGTTGAATATGATAGCTATTTGGATTTGGAAAAAGATTTTGTTGCAGGAAAATTGCATCCAATGGATTTGAAGAATGCAACTGCAGAAAACATTAATGAGCTATTAGAACCAGTAAGAAAGCATTTTTCAAAAGGAACAGCAAAAAAGCTATTGGAAGAAGTTCAGGCAATGAAAGTAACAAGGTAATGGAAAAAAAGCCATAAGGTTAGCTTTAAATATTTCAATTTCTTATATATAACAAATGAATCTTAACATATTTAAGCCAGGACAAGCGGTTGACTCAGCTTTTGAAAAACCAAATTTGACAATCGCCATGCTATTAGTATTATTACCAACTATTGCATTTCTCGGAGGATTAATGCTTTACGGATTTGATATTTCAGGATATGCAATTTTTGAAATTGTTTTGGCTTATATAATATTCTTTATTCTTGGGCTAATAGTTTACGCTACAGGAATAATTTTCAACGGGGAAAAAGCAAAAAGCCAGCTTTTACAGGTTCTTTCAGCAACAGCCCTTTTACAAATCGTTTCACTTATTTTTATTGTACTTTCATTCCTGACAATAAATTTGGTATTTTCACCGGCAGCAATTGAATTTGCAACAACTGCAGAAAACCCAGACCAAATAGGCGGTTTTATTGCAGCAAACCCTGGTTCAGTAAACCTTGTATTCTTTGCAATTTTAACAATAATCGCAATAGCATTAATTGCATTAGGCATTTACATCCTATACAAAACCATTAGAAAAATTA
>SDBT01021101.1_pt1 | contig 10182 bp, 20 predicted proteins | sample 2277101 | NCBI WGS metagenome assembly SDBT01 (sample SAMN10404973, study PRJNA504765) | marine sediment metagenome | isolation source: marine sediment core GS10_PC15, 103 cmbsf | place: Arctic Ocean: Southern Knipovich Ridge | collected 2010
TCTGCGCGTGCGCTTTACAGCGTTTTAACGTGCGCCCTTGGCACCATAGGCAACCCTTTTTAGTGGGGTTAAAATGTTTTATATCGGGCGTCGTGCCCTCGTTAATGGCTTCTAAATAAAGTTCGTTAGCTAGGTTAGCTTTCGGTTTTATGCTTTCGCCCCAAGCTATTAGATCGGCTAAAGAGATCTCGTATTCGTCTATGTTATCTCTGCGAGGCTGCATAACCACAATGACTATACGCTCTATATCGCGCTCAAATAGAAGCTCTAAAGAATTAAGGCAGCCAAGCGCGTATAAAAGTAGCTGGCTATTCATGTAAGCGGCTACCTTTACGCCTAGGCCGTATTTAAAGTCGATAATGTATAGAGTATTTTGCCATACGTCTATGCCTATTTTATCGTACACTTCTAGCGCGATATCGGTAGTACCGAAACCTTGGGGCGCGATATGCGAATAGTCTACGCGCTCCTCGTAGTACCCCGGTTTAACGGTTAGGCGCTTAACGTAGTCTATACATATATCTACGGCGTTTATCATTTCTTGATCTATTTTTATAACGGCCTCGCCGGGTTGCCCGACGTCGACCGTGGTGAGCTTTCCTAGGTATTCGCTCGGCTCATTACCATTAATTAGAGACTCAGATAAAACCCAATGCGCGGCGAGGCCTCCGTGGGAAAACTCGTCGCCTATATCGGGTTCGTTAATTATTGCCTCTAAGGCGAGGGCGCCGGCGCAGCTAAGCCACTTATCCGAGCCGCTCGCCGATAGCGTGGCGTGAGCCTTAGCCATTATTTTACGCCTGCGCTAGTTAGTGCAGCGGTTACTACGGTTATGGCCTGCGCGTACTTGTCTTTAGTTAGTTCGGTTAAGCGCATTACCCCAAGCTCGGCGAGTAGCTGCTTAGTCGTTTCGCGGCCTAACTCCGGGGCGTTATTTACTTTTAGAAAAAGCTCTTTAACGTCTTCGGCGGTGTATTCTTTAGCCGGTTCGGTCGTGGCCGCGGGGCCGTCGCCTAACAGATCGTCGTCTTCGCCTAAAGGATCGGCTAGTGGATCGGTTTTTCCGGCGGCTAAAAGCTTATCGGCTTTTCCTATAAAGGCCTCGTATATATGTAAGTCGTCTTGAAGCTCTGAAAATTTGGCCGATCCGAATTCAGCTAATACGGCGGCGAGGCGTTCTTTGCCTAGCTCTTTTAATAGCTCGCCGGCTTTTAACTTGGCTAGCTTTTTGCCTTCGGCTACGGCTTTTTTAGTGGGCTGCTGCGATGTACTCGCCGCCGGCTCTAAAACTTCGGCAGCGGCAGCGGCGCCGGCTTTGGCTGGCGCTATGTCGGCGGCGGCCTTTTGTACGCCAGTAATCAAATTGTTAATGTTAGTTATTAATGCCGTGGCCGCTTCTAAAAGCGCGTCGGCTTGTTTTTGTGATAGCATAATGATTTATCCTTATTGTTTATGTGAGTAGGTGTATTAGTTTGTGTAGGTAAAAGGTGATATTCTCGGCGTCTTCTATAGTAAGATCGCGCTCCCATTTTTGCTGTAAAGCTTGGAGTACAAAGCCGGTAAGGTCGTCGCGTATGGCTACGGCTAAGGCCGTCTTAATATCTATTAGGGCGTATCCGTCTAGATCGTCGCCTATGGTAGCTTCTTTAGTTGTCGTATACATATTAAGGCCGCCGCGCTCGCCCGCGTCGGTTTTTATTACGAGCTGCTTTTTGGGGTCTATAAAGGCTACTATACCTTGCAGGGCTACCGCTAGCGGCCCGTCTATAGTTAGCGGCTCGTCGGTAAAGTTACTCACTAAGCCCACAATAATACGGTTTAGAGCCTTCGGGCCTAGAACTATTTCGGCAGCCGCTACCGATTTATCTATATGTTTATTAAAGGCGTACGGCTCGCTACCGTTATAAATATCTTCTTTTTCTTTTTGCGTTTTTTCTACTGCCATGGCTTTTTAGTCCTATTTTATGGGCGCATACGCGCCAATATCTTTAATGTTTTTGTTTTGCTGTTTTCGAGGCAGGATAGACAAGCGTACTCTATCGCCTGCGACTTGGTTAGACTGTGCTTTTTAGCTATTTTAATTAATGCCTCGTAGGTTCCTTTTTCTAGCGATCCAGATAAGTATTGTTTACCCTTATGTGAGCTGATAACCTTCCACTCTTTGAATTTTTTAGGGGCGCTGACGTGTCTAGCCATGTGGTGCGACCTGCATAGCCACATAACCGCTAGAGGCTTGGCGTAGTCGTCGTGGTGCGCTACCGTTTTCGGCGCGCCGCATACCCTGCAAGGTAACTTTTTTAATTCGCCGGTTTTTAACGCTTGGAGTACTAAGCTATTTGCTTTCTTTTTAACCGACCGGGGTACGTCGGGGTGCATACTGTGCATTTAATTAACCTTTTTAAATGATATATTTTAAACTAGTTATTAATCGGCGACTGTCAACCTTAAAAGATTAAAAAGATTATTTTAATTATTTATTGCAAAATTGTTTAATAAACGTAGTTTATGAGTTATCATTAAAAAGGGTTAAAAATTATGGATTTAAGAAATAAGCTTATAGGCATGAAAAGCAGCGCCGAAACATTAAACGAGTTAACGCGTAGCCTTAATCGTCGCTGCTCTGAATTAATAGGCGTCGCGGCACAGATACCCGAAAAAGTAAACAGCTACCCAATTATTTTTTTTAAGGGCTGTAAGGTTATGCTACATAATGTTAGCTACGACGCTAAAGCTATGGCTATAGTAGCCGACGTAACACTACCATACTTAGAGGGTAATACGCAGCCGACGAGCGGTACGACCTTACGCGTAGCAATAGATCCCGATTGGTTTAAAGAAGATGAACAGGAGTAAATATTTTGTCAGATAAAATAAGATTATACGGCGACGTATCGCCAAAGCATGAAAAAGACTTTCTTTTTATTAAGGGCGTTATCGGCTGTAAGAATAACGGCGACGCCCTCGAAAAGATGATCGAAAAGCTTACGCCTTTAGTGCGCAAAGATTTAGCCAGCCGCAAAGGTGCCGCTCGTTTCTTTGCGTAACATAGCGTTAATAGTGCTATACTTCGTATTAACTAAGGTATTCGCTTTAGTATACGGGCTTATACGGTTAATCTTAAAACTTACAGGTAGATAAATTGCAAGTAAATTTAAAAAAGAAACATGGGCCGCCACTAATTGACGCCCACTATATGTTAGTACCAATCAAGGCCGGCGAAAAGTACCCGGCGGCGAAGGATTGGGTAAATTTAAGGGCAACTATAGACGACGTTAATAAGTGGTCTAATAGCCGTTACTACGGCGGCCTCGGTGTACTTGGCGAATTTACGCCGGGCATAGATATAGACGTACAAGACCGCGAGATAGTGGATCTATTAATAGCGTGGTGCATGGAAAATATCGGCATAAGCCCGGTACGTTTAGGTAACGCGCCGCGCGTTTTAATTCCCTACGCAGCGCCGCCGGGCGGCCTTGGGCCGGATCACTCGGTAAAATACGAGGATATCTTAGGCGTATCGCATCAAGTAGACGTAAGGGCATACGGGCAACAATGGGTAGCTTATGGCATACACCCAAAAACTAAAAGGCCTTATACATGGAGCGGCGGCGAGCTACACGAAACCGATAGCGATATGTTACCGACGTTAACCGGCGCCAAGTTACAAGAGCTTTTTAAATACTTCGAGTCCATAGCCCCGGATACTTGGGCCATTATGTCTAAAGGTAATACGCGCGCCAAGGCCGGCGGCGTTACGCGTGACGGCGTTATACAAGGCTCTACGGCCTTCGAGAACTATAAGCCGCCGCTAAACATAGACGCCGATCGCGTACGTTCTACGCTGCAAGCCCTAAGCCCGGACGGCGAAGTTAACGGCGTGGGCTGGCGCTCGGTAGGTATGGCTATCTATCACCAATTTGACGGCAGCGACGAAGGGCTAGATATATTTTTAGAATGGTCTGAGACGTCGGTAAATTATAACTACGACGAAATAGCGCAGCGGTGGCCGTCGTGGGGGGCCAATACGTACGCCGCCAATCCTATAACATTCGCCACAGTAATACAAATGTATAACGAGGTTACGGCTACCAGCGACGACCCTACGCGCAGACAGAAGAGCAAAAAGCTATCTGAGTGGGAGCTAAGATTTACCATGGTGGATTTAGCCGAAAGCTCCGAAGTACACGACGCCGGCGTACCTATCCACATGGCCCGAAGGCATACGCTTAAAGCTTTTAAAGAGCAGAATAGCGGCTATATCCATAGATTCTTAGGCCCGGACGGCGACCCCGAAAATGAGCCTATGGTAAACGCTTGGCAAAACTCGTCGAATGTTAGACACTTCGCGGGGTATACATACCAGCCGGGCGCAAAGCGCTTTTGCAGTAGGCAGAATAGCTACGACGACGACACGCAGTATATAAATAATTTTTATTTTCCCCCACATAGCGACGATATACCCGACTATCTAGATCGTATAGCGCCTTTTAAAGCGCTGCTCGCTCATTTATTCCCGGTAAAATCCGAGCGTGATTGGTTTACGGCATGGCTCGCCCGGCTAATACAAAACCCGTCGGTACGATCCTTTGTAACGCCCATTAACATAACGCCCGTAACCGGCACCGGGCGCGGTATCCTATTCGATATACTGCGCTTATTAGTAGGCGGTAACAATACCCACGACGTTAGCGCCGACGATATCGAGGGCCGCTTTAACGGCTTTTTAGATAAATGCCTAATAGCGGTTATCCAAGAAATTAAAGCCAACACCGGGGGCCGTAAATATCAAGTATGGGAGCGCATGAAGTCGCTTGTAGCGGATACCGTCGTTAACATACAGGCCAAAGGGCAAGACAGCTACACGGCGCACGTATACGCTAACTTTTTAATGTTTTCTAATAACATAGACGCGCTACCACTTCGCGACGTTAACGAGCGCCGTATATACGCCATGAAGGGCGCGAGTAGGCCGCTACCTAACGGCGAGATAGACGTTATAATTAAATGGAAAAAAGAAGATCTAAACATATCGGCGCTATTCAAATATCTAAAGACCTACCCGGTAGACGAAAGCCAATTTAAACGCGCGCCTAAAACGCTAACTAAGATCCAAATGGTTAACGCCTCGGTAGGCGTGGGCGGCTCCGACGTGGATAGCTGGCTAGACGAAGAGGCGCCGGAAGTATTCGACTACGATTTTGCTACTACGGCCTTAGAAACATATAGCGAAGATATCGCCGCGGTAGGTATGGCGCGGGATAAGTTTAGGCGTATGCTAATGGATAAAGGCTATCACTCGGTACAAATTCGAGTAGATAATAGGCAGCGCAAATATGTATATTTTAACCCGGATAAAACGAGCAGCGACCCGGCAGAATTGAGAAAGCTTTTTAATAAGGGCGACCCGACGCAAACGAGTTTACTATAACACAAAGGGGGATCGATGGAAAAACTTTATACGGAAAACGATGTAAAATGGTGCCTACTAGTGGGATTTATTATTGGTGCCATGGTTTCATTTATAATAATCGAATTTATTTTTAATAATATTTAACAGAGCCAACAACAAAGGATAAAGTATCATGAATAAGAAAAATAATAATCCATGTAAAAAGCATCCTAAGAATACCGCTTTTATTACGATAAACGACGGCGACGGCACCGTACGCCGATACTGTCAGGTATGCATAGGGCTGACGTTGGCTAAATTCTTTGGCGTTAAAGACTTAAACAAAAATAAACAATAAGGATAATAACATGATTAAAAATCACAAAAGATTAAAAAACGTAAGCAGCTTTAAAGCCGATCCGGTACGCTCGTTTCAATGGCGGTGCTATTATTGCCTAAAAATCGTAACCGGCGATCGCTTGGGCCATAACCATAAATTTAATTGTGTTAAAGGTCATAACATAATAGTACACGACGCAGCTACCGCGGCGGTGGTGTTATGAGAATAACCGGAATGTTTAACAAGGGCGATCACGTAACATATACGCGCCTATTTCATAAAGACAAAAAGCTCAAGGTGAGCGGCGCCGAGTTTATTAGGTATGTACGCGGCGGCGATAGGGCCGTTATCGTACTCGATAGTAAGGTAGCCGAAGACACCGTACCGTTAACCGGGCTAACGCTTGGGGGTAAGATATGATTAGATTTAATGGATCGGCCCGTCCATATAAAACGGGCCTTTAACTAACTAACTAACTAACTAACTAACAAGGAGTAAATAACATGTTTTTAAAAATAATGCGATATATAGAAGTCGCGGGCAAAAAGGCAGCCGCGGGTAAAAAGCGTAGGGTTACCCAAAAGCTAGACGAGACGCAGATCTACGACTGCGTTAATATCGGTTTTCGCGAAGATAAAACGACCGAGGGCGCCGGAGTTACGCGCTTTTTTATGGAGCCTAATACCCCTAAAGAGCGGGTTATAACTATAACTAAAGCCGATATAGATAAGAACCTATACGCCGTATACATTCTTAACGAAGCCGGTAAAACAATCCAGCAACCGGTATAAACATTAACGGCGAGGGGTAAAAACCTCGCCACAATACGAGGATCTTATGGGCATATTACAAATATCAGCGGTTTTATATACCTGCGTATTCTTGGCGGTCGTGGGCTGCTTAATCGTTGCAGCCCTAGACGGCGATCCTAATTGGAGCGTAGAGCTAAGCACAAAAGGCGATAGCTGTAAGGTGTTTATATTTGACGATCGCGAGGTAGAAAAGGCCCGTTATAATATCGCCTGCAAAGATAGTGCCCTTTTTAGGGCAAAATAGCCGATAAAATAAATATGTAATATTTTTCTCATTTACCCTTGTTTTGTGTAATATATTTCATATATTATAAGTATAATGATTAACACAAACAACCAAGGAAACAAAATGGAAATCAGAAACTTCGTAAGCAACAGAACAATAAAAAACGTAAAGGCAGCACTCAAGGTATCAACAGGTGGCATGGTGGTATTTGGCTCATGGACTGACTTAGTTTCTCAAATGGCTAGAGTCGAAGTAAAAGACTTCTGGATTAATCACGCTGATGGTGACACTTCTTTAAATGACTGCTTTGCTCAGGTGGTAGCTTTATGACACTTGAAGAAGAAAAGAAATTCAAAGGGATGGCTGAATGGATAAAATACTAGAGAGGTACACGCGAGCCGAGATCGCTAATGTATGCGCCGTTACATACCGTACGGTACTTAATTGGATAGCGCGCGATACTATGCCGCTATGGGCCCTACATAAGCTAGGCTTTACCGTAGCGCAAATTAAAAAAGGGGTAACTAATGAATAGCTACAAGTTACGGGGCGAAGTAAAGCTATACGCCAATAACGTACATAAGACGACCGTAAAAATAGGCTTCGTAGAACGGGTACGCGCCGAAAACTTTATAGACGCGCGTATAAAGGCCCACGCTAATTTAACGCACAACATATTAGGCGACGATCCCGGATCGGGCCATATTTCGATAACATTAACCGAAAAACTAACAACATAGGAGTAAATAACATGGATAAGACAAAAGTAATAACGCTTTGTGGATCTTCCCGATACATACAAGAAATGGCCCTCTGCGCGTGGCTGCTAGAAAAGCACGAAAATGTAATAACTATGGGTATGCACCTATTACCGGTATGGTACGACGCCCCGGCGGATCACTTGGCCGAGGCCGAAGGCGTGGCCGAGCGCATGGACGCTCTGCATAAACGTAAAATAGATATATCTAGCGAGATCTTTGTAGTAAATAAAAACGACTATATAGGTAAGTCGACTACAGGGGAGATCGAACACGCGAAGGCCGCCGGCGTAGATATACGCTGGTACACGCACGATCCAATAGGGGCCGAAGTAGATAAAATTATAAAAGATTATTTAGATAAACATAGGGGGGCGTAATGTTTAGTGTAGCACAAAAACAAAAAATAAGCGACGCCGTGCAAAAGATCTTACGCGATACTCTACACCCGGAACTACCTAAAAACCGCGAGATATCTTTTAACCTGCACGTCGATGGTGACGCCGATTGGAGTTGGGCCGATATACGTAATAACGGCGCGTTCTCTAGCGATAATCCGCCGTCGGTTAATCCCCATAACGAACGCGAGGTGCTATAATGCCGTCAGTAGAAATGTTAGCAGAAATCGGAGTATTGAAAACTCAGCTTGAACGCTCAGAAAAGCTAGTCGTATCCCAGAAGGAAATAATAGCTGCTAAGAATTTGGAGCTTGAGGAGCAAGGAAAAGAATTGGCCGGCTATAAAAGATTAGTTAAGGCCTACGGAAAAAAATTCGCTAAAACTAAAAGGGGGAACTAATGAATAAAACTGTAAATAACTTAAATCTCGTATGTATGCTATCTAATAGATACATGACTATAAAAGAGATCGGCGATCACTTCCGAGTTAGCGACCGTACCGTTAAGCGCTGGCTCGCTGATATCCGGGCTAGTGACGTTACGCTATTGTGCGATCAAGCCGGGGCCGCTACGGCGGCGCTCTATGGCGTGAAGGTCGAAGGCGCAGGGCTGCGCCTTCAAACCTCTTGGGATAGATTAGTACGCGAGTACGCCCACGAACGTACGGCGGTACTCGTATTGTGTGAATACTGTAGGAAGAATAAAAAGCTATCGCCTATACCTCTCGACCGGCCCGACTGTGATCGATGCGGCAGAGCGGTAGTGATTGAAAGATTCTTACAGAAATAAAAAAAAAGCCCCGGCGTAACGACCGGGGCTTAAACCCACTTTATAAATACGTATCTAACAGCGTCGGGGTAAGTATGCCGAGGCTTTCGCTACATATCTATTGAGAGGCACCTTAGACGTAACATAGTACACCTTGCGAGGCGCTATCTCGAAGTGAGTTAGCCGCCGCTCTTTAAAGTAGGGGAGTACTTTTTGATCGAGCGAGCTTGGGTTTTGAATGGCGTACACGTCGTCGAAGCTATTATATGTATTTAGCTCTTCGGCAGCCGTGGGCGTGTCTTCATTAATAACATCTGTATAGCCGACGTTAACGCTAAGCCCATCTGCGCCGTTGTAACTGGCTAGGGTCGGGCTTAAAAATGCAAATAAAATAAGTGCCATTAACACTATTGATTTCATATGTGATCCTCCTTTTTACTGGGTTAAGTATCAGTATGCGTAGAATATACCTTAATGGCGTGCGGCGGGGCCGCATATTTCAAAATATAAAGTTTAAGCGCAAAATAAAAAGAGTGACACTTTGAACTATTGGACGTTTTCAAAGTGTATGCGCATATAGACCCCTCTATATAGACCCCTCTATATGGCCTTGCGAATTGGCCTTTAGGCGTAGTATAGGGCGTTTTGTCTTGTTGTCTTTTCTGTCATATAGACCACAAGACAGCGTAACTGTGTTATTTTAATGGTGTTAACCTATGCTGTCTCGGTGTCTTGCTACTTATACTTACTCTACCTAGTAAATATCCTACTTACATACACTTTGAGGGCGTCTTTTATAGATTCAAAGTGTATGTAAGTAAATATATCCTATAGGGGGATATAGCGAAAGTAGCAAGACAGTAAGACAAAAGCCCGTAACCCTATACGCTAGGTAGGTGTTACGCTGTCTTGCTCGATTCTGACGTAACGAGACAGGCAAGACAGATCGGTATAACGTACGGTATTGTATGGCCTTAGCTGTGAGAGTGACAAGACAGCTCGGCCATTTTCCCTTGTATATGGTAAGTGAACCGATTATACTATGGATATGAAAGCAGCTAAGTCTATTTGCAGGGTGTTTAATTGCCCGACACTAATACCACGTCCGGGGTACTGTGAAGAGCATATATCTATACATGAGAACAGATTTAAGGGATTGACTAAGGCGCCCGGTTCGAGGGCTTTCTATAGTTCGAGGGCTTGGACGGCCACCGCTAAAGCCTACAGGCAGCGTAACCCACTATGCGCAGAGCATATGCGCGCCGATATGGTAAGGGTAGGCGACTTAGTAGATCATGTTATCGAAAGAGGCGAGCTTATAGCTAGGGGCTTAGACCCGCACGCCTTCGAGTATCTGCAAACACTGTGCCATAGCTGCCATAACCGCAAGTTAAGAGAGAGAGGGAATAGATCGTATGTTAAGACGCTCACATAGTACACGCACATGCACGCGTACACACGTATGTATACGAAGGTCGTTATATGTATGCT
>SDBT01021102.1_pt1 | contig 10182 bp, 11 predicted proteins | sample 2277101 | NCBI WGS metagenome assembly SDBT01 (sample SAMN10404973, study PRJNA504765) | marine sediment metagenome | isolation source: marine sediment core GS10_PC15, 103 cmbsf | place: Arctic Ocean: Southern Knipovich Ridge | collected 2010
TCCTAATGACGTACAGTTGTTGTAGTTTATTCGTGCAAATTCAAATGCTTCATTTCCCGTATCTCCCGTTAGATCGTAAACCTGAGAACTAGTTCCAGAAACATCAATCGCATAATCTTTGCCTAGTAAAATACCTGACCCGCCAACAGGAGAGACAAACATCGTGTAACCGCTAGCGGTAGAGACCAGTTGTGATACCTCCAGATTGTAACCCGTCAAATTCAGACCGCCAGCAGGAACAGTAATAGACTGTGAGCCCATGTCAACAATGCCATCAATAAAGTATTCAATTGTACTTAATAGAGTTCCGGCTAAGTCGGATGCTTGAGTAACAACTACCCTACCGGTTAGCTCTGCTGCGAATAGCTCACTAAACATCGTGTTGATCTTTACGCCGCCAGCCTTAAAATCATTGCCGGTACGGTCATCATCAACTGTACCTAAATTTATTGGATCGAATCCTGCCATCGCTATGCTTCCGTCTGGTCGAATGAATGTTTAGTAGAATCCCAAGTAAAACCAGTTTCATCCCATGTTAAAGGGTTCCCGCTTCCTACTTGCTGCTGTAAAGCTAATAACTCCGCTCTTATGCCTGAGTTATCCGAGCTTACAATAGTTGTTTCTGTTGTTTCGTTGGTTTGATCGGTTAATGACTCAATCCAAGTATAAAATCTTTGTGTTGGTTCACCGTTCTTTGTGAATATTTCACCGCGTCTAGGCTTAATTACAGCCATTATTGACTCCCTAACTCTGGTGTAGCTGCTAATTTAATCAGATTAGCCCTAACTGGGTCTGTAATGGTTAGTCGTATCGATCTAGATACAGGAAATCGCCCTTGACGCCTCCATATAGCCCGCTGACCGTACTCGCCTATCTTGCCTATAGAACGCCTTGTCTCAGAGTTAAACGTGCGCCCACCATCATCTGTTTTATCCATTCGCACAACTGGGTCTGATCCGTCACCTGTAGTTAAACCGACACCGCTTTCAAATGTAGCCTCGAATTCACCAGCGAATAGAGCTTGACCGTTTTCACTAAAAGGTGCTGTTACCATCTGTCTGAATATTGGCTCGCCGTAATAGGTCAGAGTTTCGCTATCAAACTCACCTATGATTCCCGTATCTTTATCACCGCACAATAATTTACCGTATGCGGATACAATAGACCGAACTCTTAGACTGTTATCAGTGACGCCTGTTTGAGCCTCAAACCATACCCGCTGACCTAATAAGGCTGTGGCGGTTGCGTTATAAATAAACGTTCTCGAAGGTATACGTTCAGATTCAAAGGTGAAGTAGGCTAAAAATTGACCTCTTTCAGTCTTGGTCATTGCGAAGCTGGCTTTTATTTCTGCCTCGTTGAACTTTTGGATTTCCTTATCAATAGCATCTGTTGAGATTTTCTGTGCGCTTGAACTGCCCGTGACTTTCCAGATTGCCGACCTTTCATTTAAACCACCTCCAATAAAACAGAATGTATTATCAAATTCGATTAGGGAAAACTTAGCATGTACGCCTTTTTGTATATTGGCTCCAGGTATTATTTGAAATGGGAAGCCAGCGCCGCCTACGTTTTGGAATAACTCAATAGTTTCTAGCCCGCATACAAACAGTTCATTATGGTTTACATGCAAAGCAACGATTCTATCTGGGTTTATTTCTGCCGTTCCAAAGTCTAAAGCATCGTATGTAAAAGGGTCATTCAGTGAAGAGTTAAAGAATACTGACCCGTCGGAAGCAGAGAATACAAAGAAGCCATCTTTAAATACTACAGTGTCAGAAGCTCTAAAGTCTGCGTCTGTTATTTGGTTCAGAGTATTGGCTACATTGTTAAAGGCATAAGCATTGCCACCTGGCACAAGCACAACTAAGTACTGGCCGTTGTTAGCTAAAGACACCTGCCCTGATCCGGCGATAGTTCCGTGATTCGTTACCACACTTGAAGATGATACCGATATAAGAGAGTTACCGTTTACAAAGTAAGCTACTTCCTTCATGACTTGTGCGCCACGATTACCAATAACAGCACTATCAACTACTTGCTTTAAACCTGAAGGCTGAAACAATGCGCGAGTATTTAACGCTGCTGACTCTGCAACCACTGGTATCCAATTGATACACCGCTGAGATGAAAACGGTTTGCTCTCAGATTGATAGAAGCTAAAGCCTAATGGTAATTGTACGCGGGGCATTTAGAAGTTTCCCTTCTTGTTTGACGGGAAAAACCTATCGTTTTGGAAACTGCCTGCACAGTTATTGCCTGAGCCTGTAGGTAATGTGTCTGGGAATGCTACTTCGCCAATAAATACCACTGATGACTGTAATCGTTGTAGTGTGTCAGAGGCGTTTTTAGCTAAAGCTTGTGTGACAATGCGCTCAAATGATGGGGCTATTCTTATAGCTAATGCGTTCTTGATTGCTGACACCGCATTACGGTCTACATCTACAGTATCAGTTGACTCTGTTACTTCTTTGAATGCTGGTGTTAAGCCGCTATCAGACCATTCGGTTAAAAGGTCGTTCATTTCGTTAACGATAACCTGGAAATCACCAGACTCTAAATCTGATTCAGCCGTTTTTACGCCTAGTTTTTCTGCTGCCCCGTCTACTATCTGTAGTACTGTTGTCATAACTAAACCTCAGATATTGCGCTAATAGCCTTTGCTTTCACTTTCTTTAAGTTACCGCGTCTATCAATCGATAACTTTAATTCTTTTAGGTATTCAAATACTTCTGCTTTTTGGCTCATGCCTAGAATAGCGCTTTTATGCCACTCAAATGAACCAGGTACACCTGAACCTTTGTCAGCATTAACTGTTAAATCTACTCTTTTCCATCCGATTGATTCAACATGTTTAACTGTTGCTTCTCTATCGTTGGTTGTTATAGGTTGGCCGTTATCTTTTAGCCAGTTAATAGAACCCATGTTCACCTCTATTATTAATAACCCCTGAGCGATGCAGTACACCGCCTAGGAGTGATGGGGCAAGCCTTATGGAGTCCTACGCAACTCCGTAACCCTGACCTGCGTAAAACGGATTGAATACCGCATAAGCTGGGAGTAAATCGAAACGAATCTTTTGCTTGTTCGAATCGCCATCAGAGTACTTAGTAACACGCATTGACATACCATCTTCAGTAGTCATGATCGTATCAGTTGCAAAAAGCTTCTTAAGTGGCACTGTGCCAATTCCGAAAGCTTGCTTGTGATAGAACATGTTAGGCTGAAACACTGTTGAGGCTGCTGCGTTAATGATGGTGATTACATCATCGTTAGCGATAACAGCATCAACTGTATTGTACTGGCCGTTAGTCTCTGAGATTGCTGGGCCAGCGACAATTAAGGTTCCCGCTCCACTTGAGAGAGTAACGTCAGCAGTAACTACACCAGACCATAAGATCTGTGCGCCAGTTGCATCAGTAAACTCACTACGAGTAGAAAGGCTTAAACGATTAATTCCAGTGATTTGAACAATCTCACCAGCCTTAATCGTGTCTGAACCAGCACCAAACCCATCAACCGCGATTGATTGAGTCATAGTGTCTTTGTTTGTCGCGTACGTAACATCAGTAACACCGACAACAGCACCGGCACGGTTAGCGCCTGCACTCAAAGTGCCTGACGTATAAGATGCTAAAGCATTAGACGTTAACGCTCGCAAATTACCAACCTTGTTAGTAATCTGCGCATTCTGCCATGCAGTTGTAACTAACGAATCACTACCAGAACTCAAGCCACGCTGTACGTCAGCAAGGTTAACAGTAGTGAATGGGTTCATCACATAAGAGCGCTGACCATCGTTAGGCACCCCCATTGAATCCATTAACGCGCCTGCACCTGCAATATCTGACCATGCATCTACCGGCTCACCTGGCGTACCAAAGTGAAGGTTACAGTTCTTGAACATGAACGCACCGAAGTCTAATTCTAAATCGGTAACGATACGTGTCGCCATTGGAGCTAGGATTTCGTCTAACTGATCAAGCTTTAAAGCTTCGTCAACTTCATCCCAGTCTGCGTGAACTGTAAAGTAATCCTGAACTGTACCAGTCGCTTTAGCTGAAATAATATCAGACTTATCTACAGAAGAAATATCACCGCCTGATGTACGGTCTGTTTTGTAATCATGAGGACGCTTGAAGTCTACCGTTGTTCCGCTGGAAGGATTGAACCGGCCAGTTAACAATTGAGTATCAACCGTTTTAGTTAGTACGCGAGAAGCTTCAAACTTCTCTAAGAATACCCGCGCAAGTTTACGGGTGGTGTTGTTGTCTAAGCTGTTCGAACTGTTAGCCATGAGGCATATCTCCTAAATTATTCAAAAGTTGCACCTGATGGCCCTCTTTCTTTAGAAAGTGAACCTCCCGAATTAAGAGGCTCTATAGGATCTGGTGCTGCACTAAGTTTTACATCTGGTTTAGCAGACATGTTCGCAGAAATTCGACTCAACTCACCCATTGCTTTCAGTGGTGACATGCTGGCAATATCAGAAGCTAAGTCTAAGTGATTACCTAAGTGGTAAATCATTTCAACCCCTTCTTTCGTGCTCATGAGTTCCTGTACTAAACTTGGGTCTAATACTGGTATGTTGCCTGCAACCTCGTGGAAATCTTCTTTCCCAAAGTCTGTAACCAACTTATCATAAGTTTGACCGGCTTGTGCTGCCGTTGCCTGTTGTGCCTCTGTTTGCAATAACTGTCTTTCAGCTTTCACCGCTTCGGATACCTGATGTTTGATTGAAGCTGTATTAAACTTCTCTTCATCATGGTCAAACTCTTCAAGTGTAGGGGCATTACTAACCGTTGCCGGTGTTTCTGACCTTAACTTTATGAGTTCTGCTTCTGCTGCGTCTGCTCGTCGTTTCTCTTTGTATGTTTTGCCTACTTCTTTGTTGATACGTTTCTGAATCACATCTTGTGAGTTCTCATTATCCGTATCCACGGGTGCCGATTCCGTTTCTTGGGCTTCTGGGTTCGCTTCGATTTCAGGTTGATCTAACCCTACATCCAAATTACTTTCGTCTACCTGTGCAGCACTTTCGTTAATCATTCATCACCTTTCGGTTAATTAGCCGTCAATATCGCTTGCCGTGAGCGTAAATCTATTATATATCACAAAGCAATAGTTTAAAACTATGCTTAATTCACTATGTCTTGCCCTACCGATGCACTGGGCTGTTCAACAGTTAATCGCCTATTACCTTCAACTTGCTCACCTTGAGCGGGCATTAACCCTTCTTGAACAATGCTAGCTGACTGCTCTCGGTTTGGGCCTTCATCAACCTGCTGCTGCGCTTCTTCCATAATATCTAACTGTTTCACTCTCACATTATGATCGTCGCGAGTGAATGGGATGCCGGTATCTGCCTGAACCTTGTAAGCGTTCATCAAGTCCTGATAAGCCTTGATGGTGCTGTTCTGCGTATCAATAGTGGTTTGCAGCGTCTTAGCATCGCGCTCCTCTATCTTGGATATTAGCTCTTCAGTCTGCATCTCGATATTAGTTGTAATAGCTTCTTGCTGAGGGTCTTTAGGTTGCGGCTGATCTAACCCTAATTCCTTAATCTCTTCCTCTGTAGGCTCAACTACACCCTGACCTATCATCTGCTTTCTTAGTCGTTTGGTTAGCTCTTTAGACTCAAGTATAGGAAGATCTTTAGCGACTAGATCCATTGCTAACGCTTCAAATACTGGGCTGGTGCCGATCAATTCAATAATCTGTTGCGCTGACTCTTGACGCTGTGTTGCAAACGCTGGGCCGGTCTCTGCTACCGTGTCATATTTGCCGGTTGATAAGTCATTAACAATTATATCTTCTTGTTTATCCTGATCGAAAACAGTTTCATTAATCTGCACGTTCTCAGACTCACCATCTTGAGCCATGATTCTTACTTGCCTAGCTGTGTCATAAATTCGAGGCATTAAGTCCAGTAATATTTCGCCGGTATAATCAATTGACTTAGACTTGTTATCTTCAAAGATGTACATACCACGATCACCAAGCTTTTCTTGTGCCTGTATCGCCTTGCCGCTCTTAAGTTCTGGATTAGCGCCTAATGATGGTGGCTGCATACCTGTTACGTGGTACAAGTCCATTGATGCTTGTTGTATTTGAGCAAGCAAAGCATTGTTAACCGATGGAGCGCCCGTTCTAGCTGGTGGCCCTGGTGCTGTTGGGTCAGAGTTATACGGCATGAATGGACTGTTCTTAGTATTAAAGTTTGCGTAATCACTTTCATGACCTAATGCTTGCGCTGGTGTGTACCAATAAGGGTCTTTAGGTGTTAAAGCAGTGGTCTCTATAGCTGTAGATGTACCATAGTTATAGATTCGCGCAGGATCTTTAGCAAACCTTACAATGCCTCGGGTAAACGTCTTGCCTTCAATATATGACTGCCTACCGTACATAGGAATAAGGGGTATAAACTTACCCGCCCATGCTTTCGGCCCTTCTAAGATGCCGCCGCCGTCCATCACATACATTTCGACCTTGTGAGATTTAACCTTTCTACGGTTAACTTCTGTTATTCCTTTAGCCTTCAACTCATCAAGCGCTGCGCCGTCTTCATCTGCGTCAATCACACGCCCGTCTGATAGCTGCACAATCTCTTTATTTATTGGCGTCTTAACCCAATACTCTGCAATTCGTACAGTGTCATCGTTTGACCATGAGTCGCAGCCGTCTGAGTTTTTACGGAAAGTTGCCGTATCTCTAGGCCATTCTGCTATTGGGCTATCAGGGTATTTCTCTTCACGCTCCTCTGTTGGCATATCCAAAGTCAAGAAGGCGTGTTGTGCATCTCGCTTGTCATATTCAGTAGCCGCTATGTCAAACCACATTGAGGTAGTAGCGCCCAATACTGACTTAATCCTTATGTCTTGCTCAAATACGTCGTCATCAGTGAACTCTGTAATGATTCTCCACCCACCATAGCCACCGTTTACCACTTCATCGAAAGCATTATCATAAGCATTATTAGCTTTGCTCTGTGTTTCAATGTTACGAATCAAACCCTCCATAGTCTTGGCGACATCTTCTGTCGCTCCACCTGACACCGGCCTGACCTTGATCGCTGTTCTATTCTGCCTTTGATCGCCTATTAATTGATCAACTGCGCCCGCTACTCGGTTAATCGTATATCGTGGCCTATTTGCTCGCTTTAGCTTTGCGTCCTCATCCCACTGACCGTCTTCAGCTTGCGCGAATCGTATATCCTCAATAGCTAACGTTCTTTGGCTGCGCTCTTTGTCTTCAATACGTTGAAACCGCTTCAAGGCAGTGATATGTAATTCTTTGTTGTCTTTTTTGTCAGTAGCCATTTACCACTCCGATGAAAAATCAATACTTTGTATTTTGTTAGCAGGTACAACAGCCATGCTCATCATTAAAGAATCAGCCATGTTAGGTGATGGTATTTTGTGCTTAGTCCACATTTCCTGCTTAGTCATTATCTGTATCATACCATTTCCATTATGCTTACGTGGAATCCTGCACACTTCTGCTCTTAGCTGTTCCATGTTCTGTATAGACGATGACAAGCTAATCATTAATTCAGGGTCTATATACTCGCCTTTGACTACAGAACGGTAGGTTGCATAGAATCGGTCTCTTAGCATCCAATAGTATTGAGCGCGTTTATTCTTGAACGTTTGGCGATTTGTCCGGCTCTTGTCCCTTTCAATCTCTATCCCTACTGGTAGATATGGTTGTTCTGGGTTATCTGCCGCCTCTGACCCCTTGAACATTGCATAGTCTACCTGAGTACCATCTAGTGAGCTGCCTACCTGTCTACGTAGTGAAACGCCTAAACCGTCACAATCCCAGTTAAATGAATCCGCTCTATTGTCTATTGCGTAATCTGTTGCCCAGTCACAGCCGTCATTAACATCACCGTCAGTCTTTTCTTGAACGTCTAATATTACCGACCCATGCCTTAAACATAACCCTTTTGGATCTCTACCTGTATCAGAGGGATCATGAGAAACCATTCTAGCGCCAAGCGGTTTAAAGCCTTTCTTAATGTGTGCGTCAATTGCTGCATCAAACCATTCAACTGGAATAATACTGTTTTCAACTTCATCATAATACTCACCTTCCCATATATGCCGATACTCTGCGTTAGTCAGGTTAGCCTTATCGTCTTGGCGCTCTTGCTCTAACTCAGGTGGAAACCAGGGGTTGTCACTCCAATTCAATTCGATAACCATGATTAGATCGTCTTCATAGTATCCGCACCTCTTCAGCTCTCGCTCTGCCCTAGATAGATACTTTTTAGCAACCGCGTCATTAGTTGAGCCGCGGTTCATCGAAATCCATATTTCAGGGGGGCTATCTTCTTCATCGTTTGAGGATGCGCTAGAGCGGATTGAAGGTGTTAAAACTTTGAGGCTGTTATCACTGATTGATTCGCCTTCCTCTATCCATAGCTTTTTGACGTTACCGATAGATTTTATTGAGGTGATGTTCCTGGCTAAACCTTTATAGAATATTTCGCCATCGTTAGCTGATTGGATTTCTTTGGCTTGTACGTTAAACCCTTCTAACCCCATTCTTAGAATAGCGTCCTTTAGGTTTTCGTGTACTGAGTCATCAATAGAGTTTTGGAATTCACGAGCTGCGCATACCCTTTGACCCTGATCAGCGAACATGAGCATGATATCACCGAAGCCAATAGACTTGCCTGAACCTCTACCACCTACCGCAATCTTGATTCTTTTAGGCGTAGTTATAAAAGGTAAAAGCTTATCTACTATCCTTAGATCAACTTGAGCCATCTTTATCAGCCGTTACGGGGTGAATGTGCCATTCATTTTTAATTGGTTTGCCACCTGTTGTAAGGTCGGAATCTAACTTATCACTGTAGCCATGCTTGGTTAACATTAGCTTTGACATAGTGGAATTGTACTCACCTGTTAGTGACTTATTGAAGAGTTCGAGGTGTTGAATTTCCTTAATCGCCTTTAAGATGTCCGAAAACTGTTTGGTTTCATCCTTTTCCCAATCGTAAACTATGCTGCTTGATCGCTCAATATATGAACAAAGACCGACCACCATTGGTACAGCGTGACCGGCTTCTGACCATCCACCGTTTACATACTTCCAAGATAGTTCTTCCAGTTCTTTGCTCCAACTTGTCGGTCTACCGCCTGGCATAAATCCCCTTATGCTAATACTCTGTATTTAAAATAATTACTTTGCCTTACGTCTGTTGATGAAAATGTAAGCTTTGCTTTGTATCTCCACCGCCCAATATAATCTTGATCTTCTTTGCTGGCTGTTACGTATTCAACATACTCATTAGCTGCAAACGTTACGCCATTAACGGTAACAGGTGATGTGGGTATTGTTGCTGTAAATTCTTTTGTGGTGCCCACCTCTGGCTGTGACAATATCAATGCCTCTGTTGCTAGGCTAATATCTACACCGAAGTTAATTCTCAACGGTTGGCCTATTTCGCCTTTGTTTAAATCACTCATAAGTTACCCTTTGAACCAATTCCAGAACCAAAAGCCCCACCTGATGCAATGCCTTCTCCAAATACACCACTTGTATTAATACCATTACCAAATGAACCGCCTGAGTTAATGCCGTCTGACTCAGGTATTGTGGGCGGTATTACTGTAGAGATAGCATAACCTCTAGTTACAATATCACCTATTGTACCGTTAAACGTACCATTACCAAAACCGGCTGTTACTAATAGCCTTATACTCATTATGTGGCCCTTGTGCTGCTAGTTGGGCTTGTCCCATCATCTAATGTGTAAGTTGCCGCTGTAGCACTTCCGTCGATCTTCTTAACTGTCTTGGTTGTTCCTACAAAGGCGAATTCTTCTAGATTCTGCTTAATAATAAATAATGCTTGCGCGAGTGTTGGTGCTGTCCCGTCTGCTGCGTATGCTTCTGTCATTTGAGTTGTCAGGATGTCGGATACTGTCACCTGATTTGTTACAGTCGTAACCGTATCAACCGCCCCACCTGTTAAATTAATACTAGCTGCCAATAATGCACTATCAGTACCTCTCATGGCAGTAGTTGGAATTGCAGCGACATCAGTAGGCAAATTACCTGCATCTAACTCTGCTAGTCTTGTTTCTGTACATACGCTTGCTAGTGCTGCGTTATCAGTACCAGCCATATCTGTGTTTGTGGTTGTAGTTGCTACTAATGTTACATTATCAAC
>SDBT01021103.1_pt1 | contig 10182 bp, 8 predicted proteins | sample 2277101 | NCBI WGS metagenome assembly SDBT01 (sample SAMN10404973, study PRJNA504765) | marine sediment metagenome | isolation source: marine sediment core GS10_PC15, 103 cmbsf | place: Arctic Ocean: Southern Knipovich Ridge | collected 2010
GCGGTTCGGGATTCAAGAAACAGGCCACTCCCCCGGCGATGATAAGTGGATCTGAAGCCCGTCTCTGGGAGGTTTTGAAGGGGAGGTCGGCCATTTCAAGAACCGTCAGAATATTGGGATAGTCGTTTTCAAAAGAAATGGAGAAAGCGATGATATCAAAAGCGGAAAGTCGTTTGCCGGATTCCAGGGTGACTATAGCGCGATTTTGGGTGGGACTGTTTTCCGGCAAAAAAGACCGTTCACAGACGACATGTTCGATCTGGTTAAGTTGTTTGTAGACCGTCTGGAAACCAAGATTCGACATCCCTACGGGGTAGGTGTTGGGATAGACCAAGGCGACTTTGATCCGATTTTTCCAGCTTTTGCGAATTGGGCCGATTTCATAATCGGCTGGATCAGCCTTGGATCTGGCGGGTTTGCATGGCATGTCGGGCGTTCGATTGACGATTAAAAGTGAATATGATTAGCACTTGATACTATTATTTTGCATCATCCAATCGCCTGCCGTCAACAGAAAACAAGGGACCCTAATCGGCCTTGCGACGTAAAAATGTGGGGGTGTCTAGGTCATCATTGTCAAGCACAATACCTTTAAAGCCCTTATAATGGGTGGCGGACGATTCTTCGGTCGCTCTTAGTCGGCGTATATAAGTCGGTTCCTCCAGATCAATGGCGCTGTTTATATCAGCGGGGGTAACATCTCGGATTCTTCCTCTCAAGGGGCTTTCTCCAAGGGGTTCAACTCTAGAGGGTATGGTCTCCGAACCGATACCGGTGGCAATTACCGTAACGCGCAGTTCGGATTCAAGGCTGTCTTCAATAACGGTACCCCAGATGATTTCAGCATCGTCACCGACTTCATTATAGATCCGCTCCGAAGCCGCGGTCATTTCTTCCATGGTCAGATCGCTGGAGCTGGTAATATTGATCAACACACCTTTGGCCCCGGCAATGGAAATATCTTCCAGCAGCGGATGGGAGATGGCACGTTCGGCCGCTTCGATGGCCCGGTTTTCGCCTTCTCCGATGCCAATACCCATAATGGCCATGCCGGCCTTTGACATGGTCGTTCTGACATCGGCAAAGTCGAGATTGACCAGCCCGGGCATGATAATCAGATCCGTGATTCCTTTTACCGAATGGAGTAGGATCTCATCGGCTTTTTTAAACATGTCGATCAATTTGGCATTTTTAGTTGCCAGTCCCCGTAAGCGATCATTGGGGATGGTGATGACCGTATCCGCCGTCTGCTTCAATTCATTAAGACCTTTTTCGGCCTGCAAAGCCCGTTTGCGGCCTTCAAATGAAAAAGGCTTGGTAACGACCGCCACCGTTAGAATACCCATATCTTTACAGATCTTGGCGATCACCGGCGCCGCTCCGGTTCCGGTTCCGCCACCGAGTCCGGCCGTGATAAAAACCATATGGCTTCCTTCGAGATTTTGGCGGATACTCTCCTCATTTTCGAGCGCGGCTTCATACCCCACCTGAGGATCTGCTCCGGCGCCGAGTCCTTCGGTCACTGTTTCTCCAATTTGGAGCTTAACCGGCGCTTGCGATATTTCCAGCGCCTGGGCATCGGTATTGGCGGCAATGAATTGGACCCCCTGGAGTTTGGATTCGATCATATTGTTGATCGCGTTTCCGCCGGCACCGCCAACACCGATAACTTTGATTTTAGCCGATTTGTCACTGTCAACATAAGTAAACATATTACCTCCTTCGGGAGACTTTCAGCGCTTCTTCGTTTGTTGAGCGATACCTGCTGAAGAAACCATTTTTAAAAGTCTCTATATTAGATTTGTTGTTCACGCTTGACTAAATTGGGCCCTAAATGACATCCTTAAACCACCTTTTCATTTGGGCCATGATGCGGTTGAAGATGTTTGTGTCGCGAATCCTGAATTTTTTTTCGGTTTGGTTACGCGCGCCATAAATCACCAATCCTACCCCGGTGGCATACATGGGATTGTTGACCACATCCACGAGGCCGCTGATTCCCATCGGTTTGCCCAGCCGCGAGGGAACATCCAAAATCGCTTCGGCCACCTCCGTGATATCCTGGAGCAGGGCGCCGCCGCCGGTTAAAACCAGCCCTGAAGCGATCAGATTTTCCATTCCGGCCCGATAGATTTCCCTTTTGATCAAGGAAAGAATTTCTTCCACCCGGGGTTCCAGTATTTCACCCAGAATTTGTCTGGTAAGCTTTTTGGGCTTACGGCCTCCCATCCCGGGGACTTCGATGGTTTCATCGGGACTGATGTTTTGAGCGATGCAGCTTCCATATTTTTTTTTGATTTTTTCAGCCTCGGCAATGGGGGCTCTCAGGCCGATGGCAATATCATTTGTAAGATTGTTGCCTCCGAGGGATAGAACAAAAGTATGCTTGATGTTCTTGCCTGAAAAGATCGCCAGATCCGTGGTGCCGCCCCCCATGTCCAAAAGCGCAGCGCCAAGTTCCTTCTCTTCTTCGGTGAGAACGGCTTCTCCGGAAGCCAGAGATTCCAGCACGATGTCACAAACATCGAGCCCGGTTCGATTGGCGCACTTAACGATGTTGTGAGCCGAGGTGACGGCTCCGGTAACAATATGAATCTTAGCCTCCAAGCGAATACCCGCCATCCCGATCGGGTTCTGGATTCCGGCCTGATCATCTACGATAAATTCCTGCGGCAGAACATGGATGACCTCCCGATCCATGGGGATCGCCACCGCGCGGGCTTGATCGACCACGCGTTCGACATCATGTTCGGTTATTTCCGTTCCCTTAATCGCAATGATGCCGCGACTGTTGTGTCCGGTGATGTGGCCGCCGGCGATACCGGCATACACCGATGAGATCTCACAGCCGGCCATCAATTCCGCCTCCTCCACGGCTTTCTTTATCGATTCCACGGTCGATTCGATGTTTACGACCACTCCTTTGCGCAGACCGATGGAAGGGTGAGTGCCGATACCGATGATATTAATTTCATTACGCGATACTTCACCCACGACGGTACAGATTTTAGTCGTACCGATATCGAGGCCGACTATGAGGTTTTCCTTAATTTGCATATTCCCCCCTCCCCCTCTTTTTATGCTGGAGCCGCCGCTTTGATTTTTATCGGTTGCGCTACAATACGATTGGTATCGTTTAAATCCATCGATACAAAGCCTGAAAACCGTTGGTGACGTTTCAGGTAATCGATTACCTGTTTAAGGCTTTTATATTTTTGGGGGTAGTTGCCAAATCCCAATTTTATTTCTTTGATTCGATTAAAAGTGGAGAGTGTAATACCCATGTCCGGGTCCACCTGGATCCCCTTAATCTGTTTGTTGGGAAGTATGCCTTTGGCAGTTTGACCCAGCCGCAGTATATCCATGACGGCCTTAAAAGACTTACTGGGTGGTTTGTCCGAAACATTCAGATCGGTGTATTCAAGACCGGTGATGATGGGGAGATGAAGTGGATCAGAAGATGATTTTTCTTTGAATATTTCACCCTTATGATTGATTAGGAGTTTACGGCCCAGATCAATAATGGCCAGAGGCTTATGCTCTTCGATTCTGATGGAAATCACATTGGGCAGCTCACGACGGACATGCGCCTCGGCAATCCAGGTATGGGCCAGGAGCCGCTTACGTAACATCGAGAGATTGACCGAGAGAACATTGATGCCATTATTAATTTGGGCCTGGTTGAGCACCTCTTTTTTTGAAATTCTGTGGATACCCCGCACCGTTACCTGTTGAGCAACAAAGAAGTTGCATTGGGTGAGAAAATCGTGACCGAAAACCAACACAAAAGACATCAACACCAGACCCACAGCTCCGGCCCCAATCTTGAGGCATAGGAGCAAGTGGTTCTGAATCATCCGGCGTCGTTTAGTTGCGCTGCTTTTATAATAATTTTTACGCATCCTTAGGCACCCACGATTTTAACTTCAGGTTCAAGATCGACGTCATATTTTGCGGATACGGCCTCGCGCGCCGTTGCCATCAGGGCCATAAAATCGGCGGCCGTTGCTTTGCCGGTGTTTATAAAGAAATTGGCATGTTGGGCCGAAATTGTGGCCCCACCAATCGATTTCGTTTTGAGTCCGGCACGATCGATGAGCTCGCCCGCTGTTCTTCCTTTGAGCGGGTTTCTAAACACGCAACCGGTACTCAAAGCACCGACGGGCTGCTGTTGCCGTCGTTTTTGAAGAATTTGATCCGCTTCCCGGCGTAACTTTTGAGCGCCTGAATGCTGAAGGTCAAAATGGCCTTCCAAAATCACGGCCGAACCGGGATGGATTGGGCCATCAGTTTGGGGCCAGGCAAGTTTGCGATACGAAAAAAAGAGCTGCTCCCGGGGGAGTATTTTAATTTTTCCAGAGGGAAGCAGGACCTTTACCGCCTTGAGAACCTTGCCCACCGATCCATGGGATGTACCGGCATTGGCCGCAATGCATCCACCGATCGTTCCGGGAATACCGAGTGCGAAATTCAATCCCTTGAAGCCATTTTTAATGGCATAATTACATAGCGCGGGCATCGCGACTCCGGCCAGGGTACAAACAATGACACCCTGCCGGTTTTTCTCCAACACCTTGATTTCATTTAAACAGCGGGCCAGGCTAATAACCAGGCCTTTAATACCACCATCCCCGACCAGGAGATTGGTACCGTTTCCGATGATAAGATAGGAAATTGAATGTTGGACCGACCATTGAACCAGCTTGATCAGATCTGGAAGGTTTTCCGGAACGATATAGGCTTCCGCCGGGCCGCCAATGCGCACCGATGTATGCTTTGCCATCGGTTCATTGAAGCTGACGGATGAATCCAGATTGCTTACGAGCCATTCATGTGAATATTGGTCGAGTGCCATAAGAAATTCAGACCAAATCTTTTAGAACTTTTTGGCCGACTTGCCAAACATCACCGGCCCCAAGTGTCAGAAGAATATCGCCTTTCTTTAGAATTTTTTTCAAATGCATTGCCGCTGTTTCAAAATTTTCCATATAAAGCACGTGCTTGTGCCCATGCGCCCGAATCGCCCCATACAAGGCATGCGCATCCACACCTTCAATTTGCATCTCGCCGGCGGGATAAATGGGGAGAACCATTAGTATGTCGGATTGATAGAATGCGTGCGTAAACTCGTTAAACAGCGCCTGCGTGCGGGTATAACGATGGGGTTGAAATACGATCACCTTGCGGCGATTGGGCCAGCTTTCCTTGATGGCCTGCAGGGTGAATTTGATTTCGGTGGGGTGATGTCCGTAATCATCCACCACCGTAATCCCTTTTTGGCGGCCTTTGATCTCGATGCGGCGCTGGACGCCTTCGAGCCCTTCAAGCGCGGCCTTGATCACATCAAAGGGGATATCAAGTTCGGTTCCGACCGCGATACCGGCCAAGGCGTTATAGATATTGTGAAGACCCGGAAGATTCAAAGTGACATTACCGATCTTGTTTCCTTTGTGATGACATACGAAGCGGCTGGTCAGTCCTTTATATTCGATTGCGCGTGCTTGAAAATCGGCCTGGGCGCTCAGCCCGTAGGTTGTATATCGCTTTTTGATCCTGGGAATAAGATCCTGTATCGGTTCGTTGTCGAGACATAAAACCGCCAATCCGTAAAAGGGGATTTTATCGATGAAATCAAAAAATACGGTCTTGATCGCATCGAGATCCTCATAATAATCGAGATGTTCACGATCGATATTGGTGACCACGGCGATGGTCGGAGAGATCTTCAAAAAAGAACCGTCACTTTCATCGGCCTCGGCCACAATAAATTCACCTTGCCCCAAACGGGCATTGGAATCGGTACTTTTCAACTTCCCCCCGATCACGACCGTCGGATCGAGCCCGCTCTGATTGAGAACCGATGCGACAATGGATGTCGTCGATGTTTTACCGTGCGCTCCCGCTATGGCGATGCTGTATTTGAGACGCATCAGCTCGGCCAACATTTCAGCCCGGGGGATTACCGGTGTGGCGGCCTTTTGGGCGGCGAGAACTTCAGGATTCCCCGAACTTATGGCGGAAGAGGTGACGATGACATCGGCCCCCTTGATCTGATTGGCATGATGCCCCTTATAGATGGTACCCCCCCTGGTTTTTAGTCGATCGGTAATGGCCGATGCGTTAATGTCCGATCCCGACACCTTATACCCAAGGTTGATAAGGAGTTCGGCGATACCGCTCATTCCAATACCGCCCACGCCGACGAAATGAATATGATATTTTTTTTGATACATGGTCTGTATTAAAATCGCTTCCGTCTTTTGGACAATTTCAGCGCCACCATCGTCAACCCGTGGTTGCCAATCGATAGAGGTCATCTACGATCGTCTTGGAAGCATCCGGTTTCCCAAAGCGCTTTGCCTTCAGCGCCATCTGTTGGATGGCCTCGGGGTGTGAAGCATAATATTCTATCCGTTGCGCCAGTAATTGACCATTCAGTTCGGCCTGGTGGATCATCTCGGCGGCACCTTTTTCGGCCAAGGCCAGGGCGTTGAGGACTTGGTGATTGTCAGCCGCAAAAGGGTAGGGGATAAAAATAGCCCCTTTTCCTAAAGCCGTTGTTTCGGCAACGGTGGTTGCCCCGGCGCGACCGATGATCAGATCGGCCTTTTGATATTGATGATCGATGTCATCGAAAAATGGTTTAGCGGCATAAGCCGGCCCAAAATCATGATAGGCATCCTTGACAAGCTGTTCGTCGGCCGATCCGGTTTGGTGGATGAAGAAAAAATTGTCAAGATTCTTTATATGCCGTAATGCCTCAATCATGGTTTCATTGATGCGGTGGGCACCCTGACTGCCACCGATGATCAAGACTGTAAATCGATGATCAGAATCGTAACCCGCTTTCGCTTGGGTGCGGTCGGCACGCTTTAAAATTTCTTTTCGAATGGGGTTGCCGGTATAGCGCACTTTCTGAAGATTGAACTTGGAGCGAGTGTCTTGAAAAGAGATATAAATCCTGCGGGCGACCGGCGCCAAGAGACGATTGGTAATTCCGGGAAGCAAGTTTTGTTCATGCAAGGCACCTTTGATTCCCAAAAGCCAACCTCCCAAGATGACGGGCCCGGCGGCATAGCCTCCGACGCCCAAGATCAGATGCGGCTTGAACCGGTTTATAATACCTACAGATTGAAACAATCCCTGCGGAATCTTAAAAAGGGCGTGCAGCTGTTTCAAAATTCCACGGCCCTTGAATCCTTCAACCGTAATCTTGTGATGGCAGTAACCCATTTTTGATAAGGCTTGCTTTTCAAAAGGTTTTCCGGTCCCGATAAAGAGGACTCGATTTTCAGCATTGCGTTGCATAAATTCTTGGGCGATGGCAATCCCGGGGAAAAGATGACCCCCGGTTCCGCCACCGGCAATAATCAGGCGCAAGGCTTCGGGCACCCATCCGCCGGCGTGATTTTTATGTTTAAGCCCGTTTTGCATGAAACGTCCGGATATTCATAAGAATTCCGATGGATGCCATGTTCAGCAAAAGGGATGTCCCGCCGTAGCTCAGAAAGGGGAGCGTGAGCCCCTTGGTGGGTAGTAAACCAAGGGTGACTCCCATATTCACGATCACCTGCAGGCCAAGGGCACTGGTCAGTCCAAATGCCAGAAATGTTCCGAAGGGATCATCCGCATTTCGAGCGATATTGATTCCCCGCCACAATATTAATAAATATAGCCCGATGATCATCATTACGCCCAGAAGTCCGAGTTCTTCTCCAATGACGGAAAAAATAAAATCGGTATGCGGTTCGGGAAGGTAGAACAGCTTCTGATATCCTTTACCGATTCCCGTACCCCAAATGCCGCCCGTACCAAAAGCCATCAGAGAGTGAATGATCTGGTAGCCTTCATCGGCCGGGTATTGCCATGGATCCAAAAAACTTAAGAGCCGTCGCAGGCGATATTTGGCATTTATCAATAGCCAGTAGGCCACCGGGAGAATCGCAACCAATGCTGAAGAGAGATGCGTGAAGCGCACGCCCCCCACAAACAGTAAGATCCAGGTTATGGCACCCAGGATAATCGCGGCCCCGAAATCCGGCTGAAGCATAATAAGGATACAAAATGGGGCCAGAACCAGTAAGTGCGGGAGAAAACCAATCGAAAAGCGCCGAATATCTTCTTGTTTCTTGTGCAGCGAGTGAGCCATGTATAAGATCAGAGCAAAGCGTGCAAATTCAGAAGGCTGAAAAGAAATTGGGCCCAAGCGTAACCAGCGGGTCGAACCGCCGGCCGAAAGCCCATATTCTGAAAAGAGCACCGCCACGAGCAATCCGAGGGCCAGGGCAATCAGCGGATATGCCAAATACCGGAAAAAGCGATAGGGAAAATGCCGACATAGGACAAGCGTGATAATTCCAATCAGTGCAAAAAGAGCCTGCTTTTTTAGAAAAAAGTATCCACTTCCGAATTTATTGAAGGCCAAGGCATAACTGGCGCTATAAATCATTACGATACCGACTCCCACCAGGAAAAGAACCGGGAAAAGAAGACCGACATCGTATCCGGTGTAAAGATTTTTAGGTTTTGTTTCGGTTTTTTGCATGCGCTAAAAACTTATTTTTGAAATGATCAACCGCTTGGCAATACGCTTCACCCCTGTGGGCATAATTCGAATACATGTCGAAACTGGCACAGCCAGGAGATAAAAGGACGACATCATCGAGCGAGGCATCTCGATGCGCTAAAAAGACCGCATCTTGCATCGAAGCCGCCAGTTTGAATCCGCCCGGGCAAACCGGCCCAAGGATCGATTTAATCTCATGGCTGGCTTCGCCCATAATAATAAGCTTTTGGGTATGCGTCCGGATTAGTTTTTTCAACTTTCCAAAATCGCCGCCTTTGTTCTGCCCCCCTAAGATCAACACCAGCGGCTTTTTAAAACTCCTTAGCGCCCCGGCCACCGCGCTTATATTGGTCGCCTTGGAATCATTGAAATAGCGCACCTTGTTTATCGTATCCACATATTGCAAACGATGGGAGAGACCTTTAAAAGTATTTATTCCCTTTTGAATCCCTTTAAATGATCCCCCGGCCGCAAGGGCCGTTACACCCGCGGCGGCGACGTTTTCAGCGTTATGCCGACCCAACAAATTCACCGAGGAGCGGTCAATGGACATTTCGGTGGCTTTATACCGAAAAATGATGTGATCCTTAGTAATAATCGCACCCGACGCGGTTCCCGCAGCGGCATTAAAATAGATTTTGTGACTCTTAATCCGCCGGTCCGCCATACGGATGTGCGCGTCAGACCCATTTAATATGGCGGTATCGTTATCAATTTGATTTTCAAAGATGCGGAGTTTGGCGTTGGTGTAATCACGAAAATCGGCATAGCGATCCAGATGATCATCGGCGATGTTAAGGAGCACAGCGATTTTAGGCCTGAATTCAACAATCGTGTCGAGCTGAAAACTGCTGATTTCGGCGACGACCACTTGCGCTTGTTCCTTTCGGTGCACATACCCGATTAAGGGATTGCCGATATTGCCTCCGACAAACACGTTAAAACCCGATTCGGTCAACATCTTCCCCAGCAGGGCCGTTGTGGTAGTCTTTCCGTTAGTTCCGGTAACCGCAATGATCGGTGCGCGAATAAAGCGGGCGGCCAGTTCTATTTCCCCTATGACGGGAACCCCTTTTGCGCGCGCCCTATTAATCGGTTCGATCGTATGCGGTACCCCGGGGCTGATAACGATCAAATCCGCCTTTTCAAAGGTTTCTCTTTTATGCCCACCGAGTTCTAATCTGATACCGGATAGGGAGAGTTGTGATAAAAATGGATGGAGCTGTTCCTCATCCGCCGTATCGGTCACCGTGACCCTGGCCTGCATGGTGTTCAGGAATTTAGCGGTTTCAAGACCCGTGATTCCCAGCCCGACGACCAGCGTATTTTTATGGGCAAGCGGTATCATTTTGGCGGTGATTCACCTCAGTTTCAGGGTGCTCATCGACAACAGCGCCAGCGCGATGGCAATGATCCAGAAACGAACAATTACTTTCGGTTCCGACCATCCTTTCAGTTCAAAATGATGATGAAGCGGGGCCATCCTGAAGATGCGCCGCCCATTGGTCATTTTAAAAAAACCGACCTGAAAGATGACCGAAAGGGCCTCCACCACAAAAAGGCCACCTACGACTGCCAGTAATATCTCATGTTTGGTGATAACGGCGACGGTGCCC
>SDBT01021104.1_pt1 | contig 10181 bp, 7 predicted proteins | sample 2277101 | NCBI WGS metagenome assembly SDBT01 (sample SAMN10404973, study PRJNA504765) | marine sediment metagenome | isolation source: marine sediment core GS10_PC15, 103 cmbsf | place: Arctic Ocean: Southern Knipovich Ridge | collected 2010
ATTTCCATAATTGGTTGTGGAAGGTGGCCAAAGGGAAAATGAGCGCGGAGGAGTTGCAGCAGCTAGAGGAGATTGCCTGCGAAACCGGCGGGAAACGTCTCTATGAAGGCCCTGATGCCTAACAATGCAAATTCAGGCAGACTCGCTGCCGCTCGCCGCTGATTTGCGGCGTTGGGCCGACAAAAGGGGATTCCATGCCAGCTGTAAGCAAGACCACTTGGAAAACGTTGAACGGGGTTGGATCTTCGAAAGTCATTAGATCGTCGTTTATCTGGATTATTATAGTGCCAGTGTTGGCTAAGGCTTTCAACAATCTTGAGAACTCACTCAAGTTATCCATTTTAGGCAATATTGTGTCTATTACGCTGGAGCTCCCATTCAACTGGACCCTTTTTTATTTTAGTGCCTTGGTTTTCGCGCTCGCGACCGCAATCTATATCCTCCGGTGCCCAACAATAGTTCGGGAATTTAGAGACTTTCACGAATTCATCTCGACGGGAAGGGAACTTGCGCAGCTCGCAGACTACCTTGAGCCAGGGGTGGCATCAAACGTTGTCTTTCTCGAGGATCAAGCTGAGGTACCACCTAATGTAGCGATGCAGAGAGACCATAACATGATACTAATCCGCCCGAGAGTCATCCCATCAAAACCTCAATACCTTACAGATATGGTTCGTGGAATGACCGACAAAAGTGAGATGAACCGCCTTCCACAGCTCTTGTCAGAAGAACTGATAGTATCTAACGTCTTTTGGGAGATTTGGAACCGTGGTAACCACGGGCGTCCCAAGTGGCGTATGTTTTGTTTGATTCTCTATGTCTTAGGATTTGTACTTCTCGGTTTTGTTTTGGTCCAGAATCTCGGATATGTAATCCGGGCCTTATTATAAAACTGTGAGAGAGGGGAAAAAGGGGGCGTTTATTATCAAAGATCCCAACAAACCAATGGATATTTTTCTGCGATGATGATCAAGAGTATCATCCTAATTTGCTCAGCAAGATGAAAAATACGATGAATAGTATCGCAGTTTACCAGAATAGATATGAAACTGTACGAAATGGTTCTGGTGGTATCATCCATGGCTTTGTTGGGAATATGGTGCATAGATCACTTTTAGACGGCTTGTCAGAGTTTGAGTTGCCAAATTGTGCACGTTTTGTGGATGATCAATGGATGTCAATATACTATTATATGTGCAAAATCCTAATAAAGCCTAGTGGAATAGAGGCGCACAAAGATATCTTTGCAGTGTTAGAAAATGATCATGAAAAAGTGGGAGTAGACTCCTTGGCTGCTCTGAAAAGTCGCGGCGATTATATCCAAGAATTATCCACACACTACAAGGTACAATTCCAAAAGGGAGGTCAAATAGCACCTGCTGGTAACAAGATTATGCTGATCACAATGGTCAAAAACGAGGAAAAAGTATTGGAACGTCTTATACATTCATCCCTTTTTTGTGTAGATGCAATTTTAGTATCAGATACCGGTTCTACCGATAAGACATGTGAAATCGCGGAGCGTTTCGGTAAAGAATTGACTATACCAGTGCATTTAGCGAAAAGTGAGTGGAAAAATTTTGGACACAACCGCACACGATCTTTTGTGGAAGCATGTGTCTTCTGTAGGGATCTTGGTTGGGATCCCAAACAGACTTGGGGATTGCTTTTGGATGGGGATATGATTTTAAACAAGGGAGAAAATTACGATAAGGATGTTCTTGATAAAATTGGTTATCTGCTCATTCAAAAAAGTGGCACCCTTGATTATTATAATACTCGACTAGTACGTATCTCCGACCAATGGAAATGTGTTGGGGTTACACATGAATACTGGGGTTCACCTGGGAAAACCGAAACCCTTAAAGATGACTTCTTGTGGATTAAGGATATAGGAGACGGAGGCTGTAAATCCGACAAGTTTGAGAGAGATATCCGTTTACTCACCCAAGGAATTGAGGATGAACCCAAAAATGTCCGCTATTACTTTTATCTCGCACAGAGTTATAAAGATGTCGGCAATCACAAGAAATCAATAAAACTATACAAGAAGAGAATCGCATTGGGTGGCTGGGTCGAGGAGGTCTGGTATAGCCATTATATGATCGCCACCTGTTGGAAAATCCTTGGAGATATCGAAAAAGCTGAAATGTGGGGAAACAAGGCATACAATTTTCACAGGTCACGCGCCGAACCGTTATATCTGCTAACAAAAATGTTCAGAGAAAAGGGTCAAAATTTCAAAGCATATCATTATTACCGGCTGGCAAAAAATATTTCGTACCCAGATAAATCACATACGTTGTTTATAGAGAAAAATATATATGATTACCTATTGGATTACGAATTCACAATTTTACAATATTATGTTCAGCCTAAAGATCGCACTGAGGGGGCGATAGCATGTGCAAAGTATCTAAAAGAGGACCAACAATTATGGGGCAACGTTCTTGGAAATTATAAATTTTACATCCCTCGTTTATGCAAAGTAGAGACAAGTAAATATGAAAAACTACAATTCGTTTGCCCGGATACTGATTTTAAACCATCATCAATCTCCCTGTTAAAATATAATGGAAGATTGATGGCGAATGTTCGCTTTGTAAACTACATTATAAATCCCAACGGCTCGTATAATATGCGTGAGAATGGTGTCCTGAATCCTAGACATAGTGTGCGCACCAAGAACGGGTTTGTATTCTTTGGAGACGATCTCAAGCCGGTGTCAGAATTAATAATGATGAAAGACGACCCTGGGATGTCTGCGAGAAAAACAAACATCCGCGGATTAGAAGATGTGCGCCTATTTGAACATCTTGGAGAGGTGTATTACACTGCGGTGACGAAGGAGTTTGCTCCTGACGATCGGATTAGAATTGCAATGGGGCGCTATGATTTTCGGACTATTAGTTATCGTAATTCTGCAGTAATTATGCCACCAACAGCGACGGGATGTGAAAAAAATTGGATTGTTGTGAGTCGTGGGAAAGATATAGATATTATATACAAGTGGCACCCCTTGGAGATTGGTAAAGTGGTTAATGGAAAGTTGCAGATTATAACTAGTCACTCTACACCACACTATTTCCACAGCGTGCGTGGTTCTAGTAATCCAATAGAATTTGATAATAATCTGTGGTGTGTAACGCATTCAGTCGTTCACTCTACACCGAGAAAATACTACCATAATGTTGTGGTTTTAGAAAAGAATACCTACAAGTTGGTAAAGTATTCTCTTCCGTTTTGCTTTACAGACCCAAGAATTGAGTATTGTCTGGGATTTGTAGAGATGAATGGGAATTTTCTATTTACCTTTTCTGTACATGACTCGAATCCACATATTGTGTCCGTATCAACGAGGTGGTTTATAGAAAATATGATGGGGTGGTAACGCTGGCTACAACGGCTAATGAGGGTAGAATTTTTTTATACATTTCACAATATATTCACGATTCATATTGGTAACCCACCACCCAACCGGTATGGCAACAATTTCCGGTTCAAGTTTATCCAATTGAGGCAAACTCGATGCGAGTTCTGATACACAAGAATGTTTATCATTTCGTCCATGTACTTGACTGACTGTGATCCCACATTCTTTCATGTATTTCGTAAATTCTGGTTTATTTTTAACTGTAATTGTAAATATCCACCAAGACGCTATTCTGTCACGAGAGTTTTGTGGCAAGCCAACCACATTGTTTAGTTCTTTAAAGTAAAACTCTGCATTACCTCTGATAATCTCTAAATTTTTGGAGATATATTTCAAGTTTTCAATCCCAATTGTGGCGTTAATATCATTCATGTGAAATTTATATCCCCAGTCGGAAATGTCTGGTTCTAATCGAAAATCACCTCCTCCGGATCTCTTTTCACGATCTATTCCAAACCATCTCAGGAGTTTAGCTTTTTGGTATAGCTCCTCGGTCGGAAGAAAAATGAGCCCACCGTCTCCTGTTGTGAGATGCTTAATTGCTTGAAGACTAAATATAGCGATATTACCGTGGGTACCAAGAAAGTTATCTTTGTATTTAGCCCCAAAAGCGTGAGCACAATCCTCAACAACCAGTGGTTGTGTACCAAATTTGAGCTGTGCATAATCTTGGATCGCTTTTACTGTGGTAAGATCCACAGGGTATCCACCCCAATGAACAAAGAGGATAACTTTTGTCTTTGGGGACAATTTATTTTTGAGATCATCTAGATCCATATTGCAAGTCTCTGGATCTACATCAACCCATTTAATTCGTAGACCATTCGCGAGAACTGGCCAGTTTGTCGCCGTACAGGTCAATGCTGTACATAAGACCTCGTCTGAATCCGTGAGTTGGAGTTGATCTTTAAGAAGACGTAGTGCAAGAGTCAAACCACTAGTAGCAGAGTTGAGAGTTAATATCCAAGGATGGTTGAAATATTTTATTAGTTTTTTCTCAAACTCTTCAATCTTGGGACCCTGAGTGATGAATCCTGATAGTAAAGTGTTAGTGACCGGTTTACTGATATTTGGAGACATAAATACTTTAAAGAGTGGTATATTTGTGTTTATTGTCATTTTTTTAGTGGCGTGAAAATATATATACCTGCAATCAGCATATAGATCCTTAACTAGATCACTTTGTATTATTTTAAAGCCTAGTTTTTCATACAGTGCCGGATAATCAATACGAAAGTGTTGTTTCCTAGATGTTGTGAGACCTTTTTCAACACAACCAGCCTGATTTTCTACGTGAATAATATTTTTACATATCCTCGCCATTTCACATATAGATGCAATGGCTACCATAAATGGTATATGCATAGTGACGGTACAAGTATAGCCAATCTCAAAAGAATTGTCCTTGAGGTCACTCAAATTATGTATACTCTCCTCTACGATATTTGCATCAACTTTAATATCGGGAGCAAGAACACTTGTATTAGTTATGAAATTCTCTCTCAGTTGTGAAATATGGCGATCGTTATATTCAACACAGGTGAGATTTTCTATTTGAGGATTCTCGTAGTATACAAATTTACTAACTTGACCCGCTCCGGCACCAAATTCTATAACAGATTTATATTTGAATTTTTTAATCGTATCAACTATCACTCTATGATGCGGGTGAATGTTTGGATATGTTAGTTCCTTACGCGGTATCCAATTATATATTGAAGAGACACTTTGGTAATTTTTATAGTCATTGAGAGATTGTAGAAATAATGTAAGCTCACTCTTGATCTCGGCGATATCCTGTATGGTAAAAGAATATCCATTCAAATTACAATTTAAGTATTCAATAAAATTATATTGAAAATTTTTATTATACTCGTCCATTATAAGTATAGTTGGATATTTTAAGTTATTTTAAGCTTTATTAATAATTATTAATGGAGAGTTCATACAAATCAAGGGATATTGATTATGCACAGATATTCAAAATGCTCGTAAAACTTTATAAACCACAAAAAATAGTTGAATTTGGAATATTAAACGGGTATTCTTTACAAATTTTTGCAGATAGTGCATCCAAAGATTCCTATATAGAGGCCTATGATATTTTTGATGAATTTGATGGTAACCGTGCATCAAAAGATATCATTGCCAAATTCAGCTCCTATCCAAATGTCTCCATCGCATATGGGGATTTCTACAAAAAATATGCTGAGATTGATGATGAGTCCATTGATCTTTTACATATAGATATCGCTAACAATGGTGACGTATATAAATTTGCCATAGAAATTTATATGCCAAAAATTCGCCGGGGAGGATTTATAGTATTAGAGGGTGGAAGTCTTGAACGAGATAATATGGTTTGGATGGTGAAATATAATAAACCCAAAATAACTCCAGTCCTAAAAGATATACGTGAACAATATGTAACATGTACTATGGGAATCATGCCAAGCATAACTATAATACAATGTAACACACTAATACTAAGAGAGCTTGAACCTGCGGATTACCACAAAGGATTCGTGCAATTAATAAATTATTTTACGCAGAATATAAAAGTTATTACTTTTGAACAATTTTCAGCATATATAGAGCTCATCAAAAATCAAGGCGGAATGATTCTTGTGGTCGAAGAAAATAATCGCATAATTGGTACTGGAAAGTTACTCATAGAATATAAACTACATAATAATTTATGTAAAATTGGACATATAGAAGATGTTGTAATAGATCCGACATATCGTCGTAAAGGGTTTGGCAGAAAAATTACTAAAAAATTGATTGAACATGCTAAAAATGCCAATGCATATAAAATTGTGTTGAATTGTGATGAAAAAGGTATACCATTCTACGAAAAATGTGGTTTTGTGAAAAAAGGGTATGAAATGTCTATATATTTTCATTAAATCTCCCAAATCACAAAACTCTCTCGCCACCAAAAATGAAAATATTTTTTAGTTTTACTTATTTGTAAAAATTTATTTGTTAACGCCATATTTGCCTTTAATCCATGACTCTGCATCATTTTAATATACTCATTTCGTGGTAGCGGATTTAAATGTTGATGTAATGGGTCACAGTGGGGTTCAAACTCCCCACCATGAGAAGACCACGTAAAAATAATATATTTTTTTGATAATTTTTTGGCATTTTCTATTAAAATGTCAGCATAATTTTTATCGATATGTTCACCGACCTCTGAACAATTTACAATATTGTATTTTTCAACATCTTCAGGTAATACATCACGGATGTCATATATCTCAATATCATTTCGAATATCCACTGGACAGTATTCAGAATTTTTATGATAGTCAAAATATTCATAACCTTTTGTTTTAACGCCCGTAGCTTTTTTAATAAAGTATATTAAATGTCCTGTCGCACAACCAACGTCACAAAACGAATCTATCTCATTAAAAGTCTCCAATATGCAATCTGCATAATCTTTATACGGAAGATCATTTTTGCGTATCTCTCCCTCCGCAGGGTATCTATTATTTATATCTATTTTTTGCATATAAATAATACTTGCAATTTTTTTAAGTTAATACCTGCATATTTTTATCTGAGCTAATATCATAATTAAGTAGATCAATCTTGGAATAATCGTAATTCTTCAATCTATAGTTAACCCATCCGTATGCATATGGTCTAAAGGGATCCAATAGTCCCGCGAGCCCATCTATCCCAGCACCAATATCAATATATATGGCTTTTTTAAATGATGGTAGATGATGGAACAAGGCAGATTTTACATGACCAACTCCGCATAGATATATTCTTGTCTCTGGGTCGGCTTTTTCAAGTTGTTCCTTCACCATTTGAATAGTTTTAGAAATATCATCACATGCAAATTTCTGTGGTATATTTATATAGTCATTAAATTTCTCCAACCCTATATATTCTTGATATTCTTCTCGCTGTATTAATTGTTTTATTAATTGTAATTTCTCCGCAGCTCCTATTAATCCAATATGTCCTTTAAACATTGAAAAGAACCACTTGTTAGCCGTTAACCCATACAAGAATTCCGTAGGTATTGTGGCGAGAATATCTGGATATAATTCTCTAAGAGATTCTCTCCCACCACTCTCTAAATATTCAACACAAATATGATCATTTTTAATAAACCCCTCTCTAAAAGGTCTCAGGTCAAGTTTATTATAGGGCACTGACAATGCCCGTCGTCCTGGTTGTGCACTTCCTATGGGCTGTGCTTTCAAAAACCGATAGTCTCCGTCACCAAAATGTATAAATGTCGCTGATTGACCTTTTTTAAATAAATTTTGCACCAATAATTTAAATAATTTCAACTCATCCTGAAACAATGAATAATAATTCTCATCATCGATGAATTGTTGATTCTCGTGTTGATAATGTTCAGCACCGACTATTTTATACAAATCTTTCATTTAATGATATTTTTACACCTTTAAACATTTAAAACGCCAACTTGGAAAGTCAGTTTTTTGGTTCAAAAGTTTGGAGCTTTACCTCCCGTAAAATCAACTGATTGTTCTACTTTATCCTGCTTTAAAACAGATGAAGAACGAGCGAATTCTTTTGATGAGAATCTCTTTTACAAATCCACGATACGCATTTTTAATAAATGTTTGCGGAGTAGGAATTTTCAAAATGTTAAAAAAATTTGTATTACTTAATGGAAACATCTAGTTGGACGCAAATTTCTTTAATAGTCATTATGATTATTGCAGGTCTCGCACTGACTATTAGGACCCCTTGGCTCCCATCGGTGGATTACAACATAATGTCAAAAAGCACCTGACGTTGACGGTCTGAATTGCGGAGCGTACTGGAAAAGCTCCCTGACACTCTTCAATTTTTGTAATTTAAACTGCAAAATTTGAACCTTGATCGCCAACCGTGACGACTTACGCACTATAACGCCATAGGTTTTGGAATCGCTTTTTGGCTGTTCATTTACTGTATGTAAATAACTTTTAAAAATTATTTACAACCAACATTTTTATCAAAGACTAACATCGATCCCCAGTTCTTCTAACTCGTCGAACACTCTGCGTTTGAGTAAATTTACAGTGAAGTGGCGAAGATTACAGTAATACACAGTTCTCGTTATTGTCTCTATTTGTTATGTATTTAGCTTTAATCACTTTGCGTATTTCTTCACGTCGTTGTAAAACTTCTTTGTCCACCTCTTCTCCCATTTGTAAAAATTCGTCGTGTTAAAATAGTCGGCGTTTTAAAAGTTTAAATGGTTGTAGTATCAATTCTGTCATGTTTTCTCATCCATTCAAACATTTTATAGAGTCCTGTATCGAGAGATATCTGTGGATCATAATTCAACTCTGTCTTTGCTTTTGTAATATCAGCAAAAGTTCGGGTAACATCACCAATACGAGTGTTCACTACTCTTCGGTTTGCCCGTTTACCGGTGATTTTCTCACATATTTCTATAAATTTAGTTAGTGTGACTGGTGTACTATTTCCAAGATTATATATACTACCAGGCTCCCCGTTTCCACAATATATAGAGTGTATTGCACTGATTATATCGGAGATATAAGTATAATCTCTATAAGAACCACCATCCCCGTATTGTATTATCTCGGCTTTTTCTGCAATACTTTTTAAAAATATATATGGAGCCATATCCGGACGTCCACGTTCGCCATATACCGTAAAAAATCTCAATCCAATCATTGGAACATTGTGTACCTTGTGATAATATTGAGCGTAGGTCTCCATACATTTCTTACTACAAGCATATGGAGATATTAACTCTTCGCACCTATCACTCTCCGTAAATGGTATTTTATCATTTGCACCATAAACGCTACTACTACTGGCATACACAAATTTTTCAACGGGATTTTTTCTACATTCTTCGAGTATATTAACAAACGCCTCAACATTGTTCTTAACATAGTACTGTGGGCTTTCCATACTTCTCTGCACTCCTGGTATTGATGCCATGTGATATATATGATTGGGTTTGATAACAGAGATCAATTTTGTTGTTAGTATATCTTGGTTGTAAAATTTAAAATTATCGAATTTATTCAATAGCGACAAATTTTCCCTCTTAAAATCTACATTATAGTTATCAGTCAAATTATCAACACCATAAATAATTACATCATTCTCATTACGCAATAAGAATTCCGCTATATGACTACCTATAAATCCAGCAACACCAGTTATAAATATTTTTTTGCACATTAATTTAAACAATTAACTACTTAAATCAATATGTTACCATTAATTTATGGTATTTGTTATTATATCAAAAATAACAAGATAAATATTTTCAGACATTTAGACTGTTTTAATAAAATAGGTCATAGTGATAAAGAGTTTTATATTATTCTAATGGATGATGACAAAAGCCAACAGAGCCAGGAATCTCATAAAAAGACGCTTCTAACCGATTTAAACCTTGTAAACCAATCCAATATTTGCTGTTTGACATCATTTAACTGGGGTGGAACAATAGCAGGATTATACATATTATTTCAACACTTGAAAAGTACACAAACTGCGAATTGTTATGTTTGTTATTTTGAAGAGGATTTTAGACCTATAAACACTAATTGGCTGAATGATTCAATATTATATTTAAAAGATAACTATTATTTAGGTGAGGGTACAAGACAAAATTCTCAAACCCCTGATTTATGTGAATTAAAGAAAATGAATAGAGTAATGGCAGGTTATAAATGTATAAAAGTTAATGGTTACGAAATCGAATGCTGGACTGATG
>SDBT01021105.1_pt1 | contig 10181 bp, 8 predicted proteins | sample 2277101 | NCBI WGS metagenome assembly SDBT01 (sample SAMN10404973, study PRJNA504765) | marine sediment metagenome | isolation source: marine sediment core GS10_PC15, 103 cmbsf | place: Arctic Ocean: Southern Knipovich Ridge | collected 2010
CTGGTATAGCGCAAAAAATACCACGAGGAACACACAAAGGTATCCATAGTATCGGTCTCCCTCTTAGCTGGAGCCAAACAATTAGGGCAAGTAGTATTGACAAACTGTTCACAAGACTTCAAAGGAGATTCACCGGTAGGTTTGAACTCAGCGTCTTCGGGTAGTAATACCGGTAAGTCTTTCTCTGAAATCGGCACGATACCACAGTTAGGACAGTAAATCACAGGTATCGGTACCCCCCAATAACGCTGGCGGGAAATAAGCCAATCGCGAAGTCGGTAAGTGATAGCGTGTCCTCCCCAGTTTTTCTCCGCTAAGAAATCAGAGACAGTCTCTATACCCCGCTGGCTGGGGAGACCGTCAAACTGCGCCGAATTCACCATAGTACCCGGTCCGATATATGCCTCACTCAATTCCTCACCATGCCAGTCGGGTGGAGTTATCACCACTCTTATTGGCAGGTTATATTTTCGGGCAAAAGCAAAATCCCTCTCATCGTGAGCTGGCACCCCCATTACTGCCCCAGTGCCATAGCTCAGCAGAACATAGTCGGCAATCCAGATAGGCACCTTTTCCCCATTAAGCCTGTTTATCACATAAGACCCAATAAACACACCGTCCTTTTCTTTTTCTGTTGATAGCCGCTCTATCTCAGTCTGGTGTCTTGACCGGTCAATATAGTCTTCGACCTCAGCCTTTCTATCAGGTGTGGTCAATTTAGCCACCAAGGGATGCTCTGGAGCTAGAACCATGAAGGTAACACCAAAAGTAGTATCGGGACGGGTGGTAAATACGCGAATCTCTTTCTCGGCTACCCCGGGATGGTCAAGAGCGAAGGAAATATCAGCACCAACACTCTTGCCCACCCAGTTTCTTTGCATTATTTTTATCCGCTCCGGCCAGTCAATACCATCATGCTCCATAAGCTCATCGGCATACTTGGTGATGCGAAAGAACCACTGCTCCAAATCTCGTTGACTGACTTCTGCCCCACAGCGCTCACAGAAACCCCCACCTACCACCTGTTCATTAGCCAGCACCGTCTGGCAACGAGAGCACCAGTTAACCGGAGCTCTACCCCGATAAGCCAGACCAGCCTCATAAAGCTTCAAAAAGAACCACTGTGTCCACTTATAGTAATCAGGTTGGGAACTGATAACCTCTCGGCTCCAGTCATAAATAGCGCCAATACTCTTGAGCTGACGGCGCATATTATCTATATTTTGCATCGTCCAGGTGAAAGGGTGAACACCCTGCTTAATGGCTGCATTCTCAGCGGGGAGGCCAAAGGCATCAAAGCCCATAGGGTGAAGCACATTGTAGCCCTGCATCCGCTTGAATCGGGCACGAACATCAGGAGGAACATAGTTATACCAGTGCCCAATATGGAGGTCACCGGAGGTATAAGGAAACATCGTCAGCGCATAGAATTTGGGTTTGGGACTCTCCTCGGTAACCTCATACAGCTTATCCTCTGCCCACCTCTGCTGCCACTTCTTCTCAATTTCTTGTGGATTATATTTGGCTATCATTATATCTTCCCTATCTAAACAAAAGCCCTCCGACCCAAAATGTCAAGGGTGAAGAGCAACATTTGCATAATTAATGGTGGAGACGGGATGACAATAGGCAGAACTTCTGAACTATCCTTCAGTCTCACTATCTAACCCGCCATTTCTCATCATAGACAATTGTAGCAATAAGGCACGGCGCCTGCAAGTCTCAAGTAGGATAGAATCCTAAGATTTAGTACGTGCTGAAATCTAAAGCGATATTGGAGTGCTTCAGGGGGAGAGGGCTAAGATTGACGAGAAATTAGTAGAGGTGGAAAAAACGCTGGGTGCCTTGCGGATGGTATATGCGGTAGAAGTTAAAAGGCTGGGTGAGTCCAAAGCCCCACTCTTTATCAGAAAAGGGCAACCTTACCGTTTTGTTGGTATGAAATTGACGAATGCTCTTACTATCCTGCAGAAGGGAAAGCCAACAATAACAAAGAAGGAAGCTGTAAAAATACTTTTCCAGCATAGGTAAAGGAACAAAATGACCATTTGTTACTTTTAGACTTATCAAATGCATTGACATATGGTGGTGACAGGGGCATAGTACAGGCAGAGTAACTGATATGGCAAACCCCCGGATTATTCAGTTAGTAGACAAAATCAAGGAAAGGAGGGTCGAGATGACGACTGAGCGTGAAACATGGCTGATGTTAGCGATGGAGGACCCAATAGATCCTGATCTACCCATTTGTGACCCACACCATCACCTGTGGGACCGTCCCAACAACCGCTACCTGCTTGAGGAGTTGCTGCAGGACATCGGAGGAGGCCACCATATCGCAAAGACCGTGTTTGTGGAGTGTAGGTCGATGTATAGGAAGGACGGACCCCAGGAGATGCAACCCGTGGGCGAAACGGAGTTCGTGCAGGGCGTTACCGCCCAAAGTGCGAGTGGGCAATATGGGATAACCACCGTTGCTGCTGGGATTGTGGGCTTCGCAGATCTCACCTTGGGTACCGCGGTGGTGCCAGTGCTTGAGGCACATATAGCGGCCAGCAGGGACCGGTTCCGTGGGATTCGGCACATTTCCGCTTGGGACGCCAATACCGACATTAGATCCTATAGGAACCTTCCTAAAGGGCTTCTGCTAGATCCAAAGTTCCGAGAGGGGTTCGCATGTTTACAGAAGTACGGCTTGAGTTTTGATGCCTGGCTGTACCATCCTCAACTGATGGAACTGGTCGACCTGGCGAGAACCTTTCCGGACATGCCAATCATTGTGGACCACATCGGGGGTCCTCTTGGCATCGGCCTCTATGCTGAGAAGCGTGAGGAGGTGTTTGAGGAGTGGAAGCATGGGATTGCTGCACTGGCGACCTGTCCCAACGTGGTCGTCAAGCTAGGCGGGCTCGGGATGCCGCTCTGCGGTTTTGGCTGGAATGAGCGGTCCACCCCACCCGGTTCAGCCGAGCTAGCTGAGACCATGATACCTTACTACCGTTGGTGTATCGAGCAGTTTGGAGTCGACCGGTGTATGTTCGAGAGTAATTTTCCGGTTGATAAGATATCATATTCATACACCGTTCTGTGGAACGCCTTCAAGCGCATCTCCAAAGGCTTTTCACCGGAGGATCGGGCTGCCCTATTTCACGACACTGCCGTGAAGGCATACAGGCTATAAACTAATCACGACGAGAGATTGTGGGGATATAGGTACAGGAATGGACTACAGTTGGGTCTCGGGCAATTTGTATAATATTACACAATAACTTGTTTTGTTACCTAGTTGCACAAATAGATGATTTGTTACGTATCCGATTAGCCAGAGTGTAATGAAGAAACTTAGTGAACTATGAAGCTTCTGCCTGAAGATTAAGGTGATAATAAATTCTTCTGTGTGGATGTTTCGTCAATTAACCTCTGGTCAATCATAGGAATCTCGACAAGTTGACAGATTCTCTGTGACCTGCCCCCAAAAAAAGAGTCCAGTTATAATGTTAGTCTAAAACCTGATTAACCTTTTTATCGAGTACCGTGAGGCAAAGTTTGACCTCTTCCACGGTGAGTACCCCTATATGCGTGAATGGGTAACATCGGCTAAGAACTTTGCCAATATATACGCTGATTTGTGCTGGGTGCATATTATCTCACCCGAAGTAGGGAGATGCCTCCTTCACGAACTTATTGAGACCGTCCCGGGTAATAAGATAACGGCCTTTGGAGGAGACGAAGTGGCAGTAGAGATGGCCCTATGGGACATCGTGGGCAAGAAATTGAACACCCCCATCTATAACCTCCTGAGAGGTAAGTGTCGGGACAGTGTGAGAACCTACCTACACATTCAACCAAGAACGGAGGTTGAACCTGGACTGGCTCATGGTATGGAGAAAGGAGAAACAAGCATACGCACGGTTCTACGATGAAGAGCTTTCAAAACTGGAAAAAAGACTTAGCAAGGACAATGCGTTCTTTAGAGAAAATGATAGAAGAAAGGGTTCAGGAGGGGATACGGGAAAAGCTGCAGGATTAGCGACAGCGAGATAGATTATTGATAAAAAAGAATTATGGCGGTGGCTGGTACCCTTTTGATTATAGAAATATCCAATAAGAAAGGAGGTCATGTGTCACTAATCATATGAACAAGTACACGGGCTTGACAGTGAGCACGATATTCCCCAAAATATTTACCAAGAGCTATTATTTTCTGATGCAAATCTAGTGTAAAGGAGGAACATACGGCTGGAAGATTTAAAGGGGCTAGTGTACAACATAGAAAAGTTTGCAATCCACGATGGTCCTGGAATTCGGACCCTAGTGTGTATGAAAGGATGCCCGATAAGGTGCTTATGGTGTTCTTCCCCTCAATCGCAGAGGGCGACACTTGAGATTTTACATAATGAGCTTTATTGCCAGAAGTGTGGACGTTGTAGCGAGGCGTGTCCTGTTGGAGTGATTACGCTGTCCGAAGAGGAGGGTTGGGAGATTAACAGGGAGCTCTGTACAGATTGCGGCGAATGTGTCGATGCCTGCCTTAATCAGGCTCTGGAGCTTGTGGGGAAATACATGACAACTGAGGAACTGTACCAGGAGATTGACAAGGATAGTCCCTTTTACAGGCGGTCAAATGGTGGGGTCACAGTGGGTGGCGGTGAGCCCACAATGCAGCATAAATTTGTTTCCGAGTTCCTTAAAAAGTGTAAGCAACACTATATACACACGGCGATAGAAACAAGTGGATATGTGAAGTGGGAACATCTGGAGAAGCTTCTTGAGCATCTGGATCTCATCTATTTTGACATTAAGCATATGGATGCTCTCGCGCACAAAGAGCTCACTGGCGTTTCCAATGAACTCATCTTAGAAAACGCCAGGAGAGCCTCTGCTATGCGTCCTATGATAATACGCATCCCCACAGTGCTGGGGTATAATGATTCTGATGACAACATATTAGCCACAGCCAGATTTGCCGCTGAATTAGGAGAAAACCTCAAAAGGATTGAGCTTTTGCCTTACCATAAGTTTGGCACACAGACATACAGTCGACTTGGTAGGGAGTATGAACTTACAGATGTTGAACCACCCAGCGACGATCATATGAAAAGGCTTAAAGAGATTGTTGAATCCTGTGGAGTAAGAGCTCAAATAGGTGGGTAAGTGAGAGTTTTAGTGTCGGCGAAGTTTTATTCTTATGCACAATGCTAGCCAGAATTGAACTTAGGCTCTTTTGACGGGATGGTAGGAAAGCAGTATATTTAAGTCGAAAGTTAATTGAGAAATGGATACAGGGAAGTGATAGACAAAGAAGAGAAAGGATGGGTTCAGCAGACGATACATTACGAAAGGAGGTTCATCCAATGGTAGAAGTGTTGAATAAGGTGGACAGGGTTTTAACCATAAAACCAACGCCAAGGGTTGAAAGGCTTAAGGAAATCTTTCTGCATCTGAAACCTGTGTTTGAGATTAGCAGAGCCCGTATCTACACCAGGGTAATGAAGGAAACAGATGGGGAGTCGATGGTAATTCGAAGAGCGAAAGCCTTTTGCGCATTGGTGAGGGAGTTACCAATTAACATTGACCCCAACGAGCTTTTTGTAGGTTATGTCAACGCGACATGGGCCGGCCAACAGGTTTCGGCTGAGAGAGGCGAACCAATGGAAAAGGTGCTCGATTATAAGGGAGAGAGAGAATTTATCCTCAGCGAGGAGGATGAGAGAGAGCTGAGAGAGGAAATCATCCCATACTGGAAAGGACCAGAAGGCAACTGGAGCAGAATCCGGGACCCTCACAGTTACGAGCTTATCCCTGAAGATAAGTATTACCAGATTAGTACTAGCCCAGACGGTAAGCTCACCACTCGCAGAATCAAGGCCGGTTCTATCCACTATGGTCACGAATGCATAGACTATGAGAAAGTATTGAAGAAAGGCTTTCTGGGGGTAAAGAAAGATGCCGAGGAGAGGCTAGCCAGGCTTAACTATACTGACCCTGATGAGTTAAAGATGGTCCCTTTCCTTAGGGGTGTGGTTATGGCTATGGAGGCATCAGCCGAGATAGGGAAGAGGTTCGCTGCTAAGGCAAGAGAACTGGCGGAGAAGGAAGAGAATGCCACAAGGGAGGCAGAGCTACTGAAAATAGCTGAGGCATGTGATTGGGTGCCGGCAAACCCGGCGAGAACATTCTACGAAGCACTGCAATCATTTTGGTTCACTTTTATTCTACAGTGGTGGGAGACCATAGAGACTAAAGGCACATCTGTAGGCAGAATGGATCAATATCTATACCCCTACTATGAGCGTGATATAAGAGAAGGGAGGTTAACCAGAGAGGAGGCACAGGAGCTGATTGATTGCTGGATTCTGAGGCTCCAGAACCCAGAGTGGAACTATAGGGATGGGCATTACTATGTTATTGGCGGTCGGCTTGGTGCTCATCTCAGCGTGGGTGGTTACAAGGCCGATGGCAGTGATGGCACCAATGAGCTATCATATATGTTTATTGAAGCTATGATGCATCTCGGCTTACCAGAACCCCACTTCAGCGTGCAGGTTCATAGTAGAATACGTGATGATTTCCTGATTAAGGCGTGCCAGCTCTGCTCGCTGGGATATGGTCATCCGGAATTCGAAAATGCCGATGTTATCGTTCCTGGATTCCTCTCTAGAGTAACTGGTGGACAGCCGATAACGATGGAAGATGCCAGGGGGTTTACTTCGTGTGGGTGTCAGGAGCCCATGATAGTCGGTAAGGATGGTCTAAAGCTAGGTGGTATGATAAGTGCGGCCGCAGCCCTAGAATTTGCACTGAACAATGGGGTGGGCCGGTTATCTCATCAGAAATCGGGGCTGGAGACAGGTGACCCCAGGCAATTTAAATCCTTTGAAGACGTGAAGGAGGCATATAAGAAGCAGTTCGCCTTGATAATAAAGAAGTATACGGTAAGGAGCAACATTAGTGAGCGAAACCTTGCCGAAATGCACCCAACAGTACTCCATTCGGCATTGATAGAAGACTGCATTGAAAAGGGGATGTCCAGAGAGGAAGGTGGGGCTCGTTATAATGCTGGTCCTGGCCAGTTTGCGGTGGGACTACCTGATATTGCCGATTCCTTCGCCGCCATTAAGAAGCTTGTCTTTGAAGATAAGAGGATTACTATGGCTCAGTTGTGCGATGCCCTGGACAGTAATTTTGAAGGCTATGAAGACATCCGGCAGATGTTGCTGAAGGTGCCAAAATTTGGAAACGATGATGATTATGTGGATGAACAGATGGTTTGGCTGGCTCGTGAATGGGCAGCCGAATGCAGGAAGCAAAGGAATACGCGGGGTGGCCATGGAGTGCCTGGACTACAGGCTTATACAAGCTACGTAGCATTTGGCGAGACGCTAGGAGCTCTTCCATCAGGAAGGCTAGCCGGGAAGCCACTATCAGATGGAGCCTCACCCTGCCCGGGCAGTGATGTGAATGGCCCGACGGCAGTTTTGAAGTCTTTGAGCAAGATCAATAACTTCGAGCAGAACATGACCGATATCGTCAATATGACTCTAGACCCGGTGATGTTCAAGGATGGGGATGGCTTCAAGAAGCTGGCAGACTTCATAAGGACTCTTGTTGATCAGAAGGTAGAGGAAGTTCAGTTTAATGTAGTTTCCCCGGACACACTGAGGGCTGCCCAGAGGGAGCCGGATAAATACCGGAGCCTGTTAGTTAAGGTATGTGGGTACTGCGCCTTCTTTGTAGACCTGACAGAGGGCCTGCAGAACGGTATTATAGCCAGGACGGAGCATACATTGTAAATGAGTGGCATAGGGGACAATTGAGGTTAATAAACAGATATAGTTTGGAGTTCTACAAAGCACCGTTATCCTAGACACTGTATGACCTTGATTTCTACTACAACGTCTCGAAGAAAAATATCAATAAGATAAAAAACCGATGGTGACCAATACCCCGATAGAATTAAGCGCAGTACCTGCAATTTGTACAGGGCTATACGCCGCTTGAAACAGGAATATGTTTCATACCGCTCGCACTAGGTCTTTTCATAGGGGCGGCTCAATTGATAGGATAGTTGCATGTCTTGGAACGACATGGGTAATAGCACTGGGTTTTCTTATAACCATAATCCTTGGTGTCTTAGTTTCCTTCTGGCAAGTAGAAACAGCTTATTGGCAACTTGGTTCATTTCTCTTTGGTATTGGATTCTCCCTCGGATACATCGCGGCACCAGCTACCGATGCCGAGTCAAAAGATATCAGAGCCAGACTATCCAAGCTCTATGGTGCTCTGGAGACTGGAAAAGTCAGCCCGGATGACCTTGGCCCCAGAATTAGAGAGCTGAGAGCGAGACAGAATCAATTGAGTAAGACCAGAGTTCAGGTAGAGGCTGACATAGTGGCACAGGGGACATAACAAATGGATGCAGAAGTGGTAAAGTCATATGTCCAAGACCTACGAAGCCTGCTGGAAGAAACGGACTTTACCGAGAGTAAAGCTTTCCTGCGTTCATTCATACGGCGAATCGTGATAAATAGAAAGCAGGTTACAATATATTATAACCTGCCAATGCAACCTGAGGGGAAAAAGCAACAATCAATAGGAGTTCTGCCTATTGATACCCTTAGTGGAGCTGGGGGGATTCGAACCCCCTACCTTTTGACTGCCAGTCAAACGTTCTCCCAATTGAACTACAGCCCCATTCTCCTAAATATAATTTAACAGAAAACAACATTACAGGCAAGCTTAAATAGGCACGCCCCACGCTCTGAGTAGACTCCCCAACCCCCAGTAACCAGCAGCGGCTACTGTTATTCCCTTAATCGTTTTGCCGACAATACAAATAAGGATGTATTTCTTGAGGCTATAATGCGTCGCCCCTGCGGTAAGTGCTATCGGGTAAAAGAAAGGATTAACCACTGCCGAGAATATAAACAGAACCAGAGCACCCCTCCGTTCCATCCAGTCCAAAATTCGTGAGTAGATTGCCCGAACTTTAGCGTGTTTTGTACTGGCGATGGCTGCTCCACCTCCATAGCCAGTCATATAGATAGTCAACGCACCTATGGTCTCACCTAAACCAGCAGCGGCACCAACAAACACCGGACCCAGGTACGGAGCAAACGACGGTTTTAATACTGTTCCCAAAACAAATATTACCGGCAACATTGGCACTGGAGCAATATAAGTAGCGCCGCCAAAAACACCGATAAGAAAAGCACCCAGATAGCCATACCCACCAAGAGCATGGATATCATCAAAATAATAAATAACGGCGATGACTACGCCGACAGTCAAGACCACGCCCGCGACACCAATCCAATATTCCCACCTCTTTATACTCCCCTGTAGCTTGGACCACTTACCAACCTTGCTTACAGCGGTCTTGCTCATGTGGCTGCCTCTACAGTAGTCTTCGTGGTAAAGGTTAAACCTTCCTCGCCAAGGTCAATTTTAATGGTGTCACCCTGGCTAAATTCACCCCGTAATATCTTGGTAGATAGGGGATTTTCAACATAGCGCTCAATAGCTCGCCTCAGCGGTCGTGCCCCATACACCGGGTCATAACCTACCTTAGCCAGCCATGATTTGGCTCCATCAGTTAAGTCTACCTCTAGCTTATGCTCAGCCAGACGCTTCTGCAAATCCTTTACCAGCAAATCAACAATACTCCGGAGTTGTTCCTCAGTTAGCTCATGGAAGACTATAATCTCATCTATACGGTTGAGAAATTCAGGGCGGAAAGTCTTCCTCATCTCAGCCAGCACCTTCTCCTTCATGCTGTCATAAGCCTGTTTCCTGGTTTTAGCTCCGTCTTTCTGGGCAGCAAAACCAATGGTCATATCACGCTTGATGAGTTCAACACCAACATTGCTGGTCATAATGACTACGGTATTCTTAAAATCTACCGTCCGCCCGTGACCATCGGTTAACCGTCCGTCATCGAGGATTTGGAGTAAGGTATTAAACACATCGGGATGTGCCTTTTCAATCTCATCCAGTAAGATTACCCGATAAGGACGTCGCCTCACTGCCTCAGTAAGCTGTCCCCCCTCCTCATAGCCAACATAACCCGGCGGGGCGCCAACCAGGCGCGATATTGTGTGCCTCTCCTGATACTCTGACATATCCAGACGCACCATTGCATTCTCATCATCAAACAAGAACTGCGCCAGGGTGCGAGCCAG
>SDBT01021106.1_pt1 | contig 10180 bp, 19 predicted proteins | sample 2277101 | NCBI WGS metagenome assembly SDBT01 (sample SAMN10404973, study PRJNA504765) | marine sediment metagenome | isolation source: marine sediment core GS10_PC15, 103 cmbsf | place: Arctic Ocean: Southern Knipovich Ridge | collected 2010
TGAAAGAGCTGCTTGGTGCCGTCCTTTACGAGAGGAATCCCGATCCGGCTCAGTGTTTCTTTGATCTTCAGGAAGGAACTTTCGTCTATCAATTTGATTTCAACTAAGGACTCTAATAGCGTTGACATAATCTTACCCCACTACATCATTGACTTTCTTCTTGATTTTGGTGATTTCTGACGATGTAAGGGTACTTCTAACTTCCCGCGCCTTCTGCTTGCTCATACTGAAGTATCTCATAATGGCTTCCAGCTCGTCGTCTTTCGGAGCCTTGATCCACTCTGCATAACGGTGTCTCTTTTGAGTGCCGTAAAAGAGGTAATCGTAATGCCACCTATTACTGATATCATGATGAATGTTCATCTCGTTTGCATGAAAAAGCGTATCTGGGTACATAGCCAGTTGCTTATTTATGATATACTGATTGTAACCGGATAGATCATCTTGATACTGTTTGGTATTGATAGATTTGACGAATTCGAAGGGCGAGGTCATATGTTCTCATCAGATTTCATGGGATCGTGGAAAGTCACACCAGCCTTGTTTTGGAGAGTTTCTTTCTTTTCGGCAAGGAGGGAGGCAGAGCAGATATCGCAAATCTTGAGTTTCGATATGCCGCTTTCATGTTTCAGGTAGATATGTGACCCGCCCTTAAATGAGCTGTCACAAAGGGAACATCTTGACATCTTCCAAAACAGCCAGTTGAATGTCATTTGAATTGTATCTCGCTCATTACCTCTACCAGACATGCAGTAGTATTTATAGTCTGATCGGCAACGAACGAGTGTTGGTACTGATATTTTGCGAGTAGGATGACAAGATCGGGGATAAACTTCGGCTGGACATGCTGACTTGCAATGTCATAGAGGACGCGGAAGAGTTCAACTGCATCTATGTCCTGGTTCTCGCCTACCCATTTCCGCACTGCAACAAAGTCATTCTTCTTGAGATGTTTGATCAGTTCCTCAACAGAAGTCTCGGCAAATGTACAGAGGATGCCGGAGTCAATCTTGCCGGTGACTGAGTATCGCTGGAGTTCGTTAAGCGTGCGGCGTAGGTCCGGGAAGAAATGTTTGACGACCCCAACGACCGCTGGAGCATCGTATTCAATCTTCTCACGATCAAGAATGTTGGTCAGGCGTTCTAGGTATTCTTTGGCGAGGTGTGGTCGTTGGATGCGCGGGATGACAAACTCGATCACCGCACACCGACTATGGAGTGGAGGGATGATCTTGTTTTTGAAGTTGCAGGTAAGAACGAAGCCGACGTTGTTAGAATACTCCTCCATGAAATTGCGGAGGGCGGGCTGGACGTGATTGGCAGAGAGATAGTCAGCTTCGTCAATAATGATGTACTTCCGGTTCCTGCCCATGAGAGACATCGCAGAAGCAAACACCTTTATCTCGTTCCTCAGTGTATCCTTGTCCAGATTGAGAGAGCCATTAAAGACGACGTAATCAGCATCAAGTTCTTCACAGAGAGCCCGTGCCACTGTTGTCTTGCCCACACCAGAGCGACCGGAGAGAAGGAGGTTAGGGATACTCTTCTTGTCAACAAACTCTTGGAAGGTTGTCTTCAGGACAGGAGGGAGAATGCAATCGGATATGGTTCTTGGTCTGTATCTTTGCGACCACAGCGGGTTTTCATTCATATTTACTCTTTGCGCTAACGGCCACAAAATACTCGACCGGGATATCAATGCCCTTGAACCGCGCGATACCCTGTTTATCTTCGTGCCCTATCGAAACAGCATAGTCTGCCGTAATGAACTTCAGGTTGTCAATAGAGATAACGATTTTGAACTTCTTCTTCGTGTCTCCGATTTCCAGACTATAGTAATCCTGCACCTTATTGTCCACGTCGATTGATTTCAAGAACAACTTCTCTCCATCCCCAACGATTGCGATCTCTGACAACTTCAATACGGCTGCTGCTTTCAAGAGATTTCTGAGCACGTCGTTAGTCAGCGTAAACTTGATGGTTACGGGCGGGAACGTGATGTCATCCTCTGGCGGCTTGACAATCATCTCAGGGTCAGCACACACGTATCTCATCTCAACATTACCGGATTTGATAATGATACGTTCCTTGGTAATGTCGAGATGAGGGTCTTCAACGAGCGATACCACAGACAGAAAACGTGGTAGGTCGGCAATGCAGAACTCAGTCTCTATTTCTGTATCGAGTTCTGCGGTAGCCAGGATCGTGGGTAACGGAGTAATGGTTTTAAGTCGATTCCCCGGTTTGAATACGATCCCCTCGTTGATGGTCGAGAAGTTTTTCAAGATCAATAGTGTTCTCTTAGTCAGTTCCATAATCTATCCATTAGGTTTATGTTGTGCCTTCTTCTTCTCTCTCTTTGCGGCTGCTTTCATCTTTTTGATCTCGTCAATATCAGCAGTAGCAGCAGCCCCTAATGCAGCAAGATCAGCCAATGACCCTCCAAAAACGTAGGTCCCTACGTGACTCAACTTCATCCAGGGACATAACCATACCTTCAAACCGGCATTAGCGCAAGCGTAACAGAAACGATAGTCCTCAGATAGGTAACGTTTGCTGGCTTTTTCCTCTTTTTCAAGAAGGTCTTTTGCTGTTTTTGTTAGTTCGTCGGAGCCACCCTTACCATCAGCAACGGCTTTAACAACATCCTGAAGATCACCCAATTCGTAGCCTCGGTCGATCAAACAATCGAAGTACATCATGATTTCCCGTTCCCCATCGAAATGCTCAGTGCGAACATGATCGGGTTTGTAGGATAAGAACGGGTAGGCTTCTTTGAACTTCTCCAGGGTTTTGCGTTTGATCATCATGAAGCCAGTGCCGATTTCTAGGACTTCCACTGGTTGTCCGATTGGTATGGATTGAGCACCGGCTTTAGGATTGAAGACGTAATCCCCAACGTACCGATCAAGTAGATTGGGGTTCTCGTCTGCAAATCCTTTATCTACAGCTTTCTTGATCTTCTCCCAGCAGATGCACTTCTTCGGATATGGACCACCAATCACATCGTATTCGGAGTCATCGGATTGCATAGCCAAGAGAGCAAAAACATCACGAGGGTCAAAACCAATGTCCGAATCGATGAACAGCATATGAGTACAATCACTTCTCATAAACTCATCTGCACAATAGGCCCGTGCTCTGGTAATCAAACTTTCGTTAAACAAGAAATACATCTGTAGTTTGATACCGTTATTCGCACACATAGCGGCGAGGTCGGCAACAGACCGCGAGTACATCCCAGAACACATTCCTCCGTACATTGGAGTCGCAAGAAAGATTGAACGTTTTTGTAATTCCGTTAACGGAATTTTTATCTTGACTGCCACTATTTCTCCCCTCTAGTTCCGAAATTTCTGAACTCGCCGTGATACTTTATTGCAGCTTTCTTCCAGGCTTCGTGTGCTTCTTCTCGTGTGTCGTAAACTCCTAGATGCTTAAATATCTTGTTATACCTGATCTCTGCTCTGAACCTCCCCTGTGGTGTTTTCCTGACTCCTTTGTAATCTTGAAGTTCTGGGTGCTTGTGTCGTGTTGTCTTCCCACGATTATAGTTGTTTTCTGATCGGGTGGCTAACCGCAGATTTGATAACCGATCATCATCATTGGGTTTAAATTCATGATCGATAACTGGCCGGTCGCTATTGGGATTAGGCATCCAACCATAGCAATATAACCACACGATATGCGAGAACTTATGTTTTACTTCATCAATCGTTACAGTTCGATATCCGGCATCATCAAGAGAACCGACACGATCTCCGGCTCTGTTACCGCCTCTGTTTTTCTTCCACACAGCTATACCTGTGTCTTCATCATAATCCATTAGATCGTGGATATATCTTTGGGTCAGCATGGGCCGTTTAAAATCATGAATGGCTATCAAGAGAATGACATAATGAGCAAGCTTGAAAAGATTTTCCCTGTCGTTCCATTTATCCTTTCCGTACTTCGTGGCGTATTCCATGATGTGCCCGATAACAAACCCCACCCCCAAACCAGCGGAGCTAATGATTTCTAAAGTTTGCTTCCCTTCCTTTGAGTTTGCATAGTGTGAGCTATACGTTTTTGAAATGAACTCTATTAGTTCATCCATGATTTCACGTTCGTTGAATTTGAAGTCGATATTTTTCGTCATGTATCCCCCCACGGGTTACTAGGTTTACAGGAAATCTCCCTTGCTATATGTGTACCCCATCTTTTTTGCTTTTTTTATTGCTATCTCTAATTGGAGACGAGATACCGTTTCTCCAAAGAGAATTCCATCCAAGTGATCCATCTCATGTTGAATGATCCTTGAAGTTAAACTATCGAAAGGTCTTGATGATATTTCCCCTAAAGCGTCTGCAAAACGAATTCTGATCTTGCGTGGTCTTTTGATTTTGAGAAGGACACCAGGATACGAAAGACACCCCTCTTCCAATTCAACTTCTTCTTCACTCTCATCCACTATGGAAGGATTGAAGAACCCCAAGATGGGATCAGAGTGGACAACGAACACGCGATAGGGCAAGCCGCATTGGACAGCAGCGAGCCCGATGCCGTCTTTTTCAAGCATTGTGTTGGCTAGATTTTGGTAGAGTTCGACAGGATTCGTCGGTGGGTCAGTAAAATCAAATCGCTCTGTTTTTGTTCTGAGAATATCGGAGCCCGGAGGCACCAGATCAAATATCATCCCACTCCTTCGTTCCTGGCCAATTTTTCTTTTGGGTCTCGTACTTTTTCCTGGTCACAGTGTATGTTGTATGGAAGATTTTGTTTAGGCTGGGGTTGTATCTTAACCCCCAAAACGATCTCTTCTTATCAGTATGCCAGACGAAGCGAGCCCCTATACTGCTCTTGCATTCAGACCACGGATAGAAATTGAACCCGGAACGTAAGTCTCTGCCCTGTCCTATCACATGAAACCATTTCATGATTATACGTTCCTCGTTTCAAATTTTAGTAACTCAAATTCAACTTCGTCATTTACAAACAACAGCTCTAACCAATCTTGTACTCGTTTGGTGGCTTCGTCGTTTGACATTTCTTCTAATTCCTTGTTGCATTTGTCGTCAGATGCAAATCCAGTGTCAACGATAAGTTCAAAGGTCCATCGTTTTTTCATGCTACTTTTTATGAAGGCTCCATACTATTTCTCTACCATGTGCATCTCCTGCCTGTCTTGCTTCGTCCAATGCAAGATGAATTTTGGCTTGTAACATAGCAGGATGGTAATCAAGACTAAATCTATCAACGAACCAATCAACTATTTCCTTGGCTTTTTTTTCATCGTCTGCCATCCTCATGCTGCTATCCTTGAGAAGTTGTCGCGTTTCTCGAACTGGATGAGCCGGTCGAATTCCTGGCTCTGGTCTAGCTTGTGGGAGATGATGAACGTATTGGTGCCCGCCGTCAACGTCTTGATGATCTGAATGAAGTCCTCCACCCCGTTGTCGTCTAAGCTGCTATCCAGTATCTCGTCGAGGATCAAGAGGTTGGTGGTAGCCGAGTTCCTTAGCTTTGCTACCGCACGCCACGTAAACATCAAACTAAGATCGATACGCAGCTTCTCGCCTTGGGAAAATGACTCGTAGGAGAACTCGTCCCGGTGTCTTGATTTGATCGTCTCCTTGAACTCCTCGTTGATGTGGAATTCAACAAAGAAGTCAAGGGCCTGGAGATAGCGGTTGATCAGCTTGTTGAGGATGGGCACGTACTGCTTGATGATCTTGGCCTTGATCCCACCGTCCTTGAGTAGCTTGCCTGCGATGATGAAAACCTCGCGTGTATGGATGATCTGAGCCCGCGCCTTCTCGACTGCCTCTACCTCTTTCTTCAATTCGTCTTTGGTGTGATCTTCCTTTGGGTGTTTCTTCTGCTTGAGGCTCTTGATTTCCGATGTCTGGGATTCAATCAGTCGCTTCGTGGACATGATCTTGATTTGGTCCTGGTTCACTACAGCATTGAGCTTACCTAAATTTGTTGTGACCTCTGTGTATTCTTCAAGGCTATGTGTCAACTCGGTCTTCTTATTACGCAGAGTTTCCAATCCATCAGCCATCTTCTTGAGGGCCGAATTTTTCTCTGAAAGCTCCTTCTCTTTGAAATCGGCATCAATATGCTGTTGGCAAGTCGGGCACTCGTCATTGGTACTATAGAACTTGATGGCGTTCTGAATTTTTGTGACCTTCTCTGCAATCATGGGTTCATTCGTATCTAGTTTGAGGATCGCGGACCTGATCTCCCCACGCTCTTTCAATTTTGTCTCTAGCTTGTCAACTGCCTTCTCGTTCTCTTTCAGGTGGACTTCGATATGAGGGATGAGACGTTTGTTATCTGCTACCTTATCACCCAGTTCCTTTATCTGTTCTTCATAGTTCTGCTGAAGTTCCTTGACGTACTTTTCATGCATCTCGGTCTTTGATTCTACAAGCCGCCTATCGCTCTCGTTTGATTGGATATCGAGCTTGTTCTGGGATATGCGATCCTTCAGCATGGTATTCATGACAGAGAAAATCTGGATGTCTAGTAGGTCCTCGATTACCTGCCGTCGTTGTGGAGTGGACAGTCGCATGAAAGGAATGAAATTAGCGAGCCCCAGAACCACGATTTGGGAAAAACTCTTTTGGTTCATCTTGAGGATCGAAGTCTCAAGCATCTCCTGTTGGTCGCGCATATGGGCCTGTTGATCGATTGCCTTGCCGTCCTTGATGATCTCGAAGACGTTAGGCTTGATCCCCCGTCGAATCATGTATGTGCTGCTTCCTAACGTGAAACCCAAGTCAACCAAAGTTCCCTTCCGCGTAATGCTGTTTACCATCTGTCCTTTGTTGATGTCGCGGAATGGTTTGCCATACAGCGCAAAGGTTAAAGCGTCCAGCATGGTTGATTTGCCAGAGCCATTATCACCAACGATGAGAGTAGTGGGATGAGAGGTGAAGTCTATGGATGTCCAGGTGTTTCCGTAGGACATGAAGTTTTTCCAACGCAGCTTTTGAAAGGTGATCATTATGCCTCTTTCGGCTCGTCTGCTAGGTCAACCACACGATGAATGTCTGGGTTTGCGTCGAGAGCATCAATCATGCAACGTAAACACCATTTCCCTTCGTAGTCTTCTATGGTCGAGTAGAAAAGTTGTTCATCGACTATCAACCCATGTTTGGGACATCTGTAGTACTGGTTCTGGCAAGAGTACGATCCGACTTTTTTTTCATCAGGCATTGAGTACGTGCGCTTCCTTGTATAAATCCTCAAGCAGTTTGTTCAGGTCTTTCTTGTACACCTTCTCTATGTCGTAATACTCAAGAGATTTGGAAAGCATCTCTAACGTACTCTCGGCCTGATCAATCAAATCATCGTCGTTATCCAAATTGATGACTAATGAATCCTCGTCAACCACACTCACATCATAAACGGGCAGTTCTTCTATCTTGCGAATGAATTGATCGAACCACCCAATGTTTGTCTTAGAACTGACTATCACCTTAACAAACGAGTTTTTCATTCTTTCGTCAACCCCATTCAGTAATTTTTCGAGCGTAGTCCTTTCGTCATTGTAGGTTAGCTTGTAAAACATCTTGTACGGGTTTTCGATTAGAGTGAGTTCGCGGGTTTCGGTGTCAAAGATATGGAAGCCGCGTTTGTAGCCATAGTCGCCCCAGGTCATCTCGAAGCAGGAGCCAAGGTAGTGGATGTTCTGATAGTTGGTCTTGCCGTGATAGTGCCCTGTAAGAACCAGATCGAACTTGGAGAATGTGTCAATAGCCATTCCGGCCTCTGATAGTTTGCCTTTCCGTAACTCAATTCCCTTCAGTTCTAGGTGGGCGATGCAGATTGGGGCCTTCGTGCTCTTAATGGCGGCAAGGGATTCTCCTTCATTCTCCGGGCATATCCAAGGCAGCATGAGCATCTTCAGCCCGCCTATCTGGACTTCTGTTGGGTCTATATAGATATGTAGATCGTCTCCATATCCCCTAAGAAGTTCTGTCAGAGAATTGATTTCGTTTGTGTTCTTCATTACGGTGTCATGATTCCCTGCAATAATATGAACATCATAGCCTTTCAGCGGCTCTAAGAAATCCTCCCGTAAACGTTTAGCCGTAAGGATGCTAACAGATTTACGTTTGTCCAATAAATCACCAGGAATGATTACGGTCTCGATTTTGTGTTCTTCGAGATATGGAAAGAACACATCATCCAAGAACCGCTTGTAGTAATTGAGGAGAACTGTATTGTCTGATCTGACTCCAAAATGTAAATCGCTAATCAATACTATTTTCATCGTTTCTCCACTCTGTAGTAATGAAGGGCAGACCGAGGCATATCAGGTTGAGTTTTTTTCACGAGTTTCAAGCGATCTTCTTCCATCTTCATTAATTTTATGCACTCTCGATTGGCTTCATCAAGAGTTTCGTAATCACCAACAGAATGCGTCTCCAAATCGATGTCCCTCATCACAACGAATCTTTGTTTCACTTCAATATCCTGGACAGCTCTCTATGTAAGCACTTAGCCTCTTCAAGACTAAAATCTACCGGCCATGTCATCCATGTCAGTTTTCTACCAAACCGAAATTTTTCTATACCTGTCTCATCATTATTCTCATCTTCCTCATCAATCCCAGGTTTGTAATGAGTGATGTACAAATTTCCGATCTTACCATGTTCGTTAAGTCTTATTGTGTTCATCGTTCCCATATTACTACCTTCCGTATCCGTGCATCAGTTGTCTCAGGTTCATAGCGATTGTAGTTGGGTTCTTGCCTACGAATGGGTTCTCAAGATATAAAGCAGCGTCGTTCATTGCGTGGTGACACTTCTTGATGTGAGCAGACATCATCCTTAGTGCATCGTCTTTCTTGTTGCCACCAGTAAAAGGCCACATATCTAAATTCCTTTATAGCCAGTTATGTCCATTAGCACTTTTTTGGCACGAAGAAACTGCTCCATATAAAGTGATTGCAATTCCCCAGCCTCATCTTCTATCACCAAAACAGCAGTCTTTGGTTCTTCTTCCCACACAGTTCCTTTCCATACAGCCTTTTCTCCAAATTCGGCAAACGGGTTCAATGCTTCCTCTAGTTTTTCAACTCTATCTTCAAGCTTCTTGATCTGTTCATCACGCACACCATATCTGATACCCATAGCCTATCGTCTCCTCCGTCGCTTTTTCTCAAGTTCTGTATTGATTGTCTTGTCGCGCTCTAGGTTGAATCTCCGTAACGATGCTCCAATCTGGTCACATACATTCTCTAACTCGCGGGCATTATTCTCACGAATCCAGATGCTAGTATGGGGATTATGAAGTTCTCTGATCCACCCTTCGATGAGTGGTGGCAGTACCTTGTGTGTCATGTTCTTTCCCCTCAATATGCCTTCTTCTTGTTTCTCTTCATTGGGTCACGCACCAGATCGAACAACTCAAAGAACATGATAGGCGCAACGGTTCCCTTTCCAAATTCATCTATCACACAGGCTTCTTTGCTATCGACAATGTGAACCAGAAGTACGCCTGCTTTTTTGTTTGCTGCTAGAAGCTTGATGAGTTTCCCGTCCTCACTCATCCAATTGAAGATAATGCGATAACCGGCCTTCTTCATATAGCCAGTGATGTATTGTTGTTGGTAACACCCAATAGTCTTTTGCACTTTTCGATGACCGGGCGGCTCTACCTTTGGTGGTGGTCCCATTTTTTCGGATTGAATGTCAGCAACCGGCTCCCATCCTGTCAACGTAGCATTGGCCTCTCCCGGCATCTGAAAGTAGGAGAACGAGGCTATGACAATGAAGAACCACAGCAATACTAACGAATAACGCATCAGATTCATTTCCCCCGAGATTCCACAAAGATCGTGTTTACCTGTTTTGTATATTGTAGTGCTGACTTGATATAGGGTTTCGGTCGTTCGTTGTCTACGCACATCAGAATTATTATCTGATGGAATGGTAGTTTTAGCTGTTTCGTGGCCATTATTGCGTAGACAGTTGCTTGTTCAAAATAGTTCGTAATCCATTCTTCTTTCTTGATTTTCTTGGATGTCTTGTAATCAACGACTGTAGGAATTCCATCCCATTCGCAAAGCAAGTCAACCGTGCCTGCCGTGCTCATTTTTATCGAATGGAGTGGGAATTCGACCCCATAGACTTTGGTGATGTGCTGGTCTAGTGTGGATTTAAGCGAAAGGAACTGTGACTTGTTA
>SDBT01021108.1_pt1 | contig 10180 bp, 7 predicted proteins | sample 2277101 | NCBI WGS metagenome assembly SDBT01 (sample SAMN10404973, study PRJNA504765) | marine sediment metagenome | isolation source: marine sediment core GS10_PC15, 103 cmbsf | place: Arctic Ocean: Southern Knipovich Ridge | collected 2010
CTTCTTGAAGACACCAGACGCCTCGGGCCAACTCGACGGCATCGTCCGTCCCGAAGGCCAACCGCCCCACGTCGTTTGTGGTACGGCGGTCAAAGAGACTTACGTTTCCAATGTGGAGGAACGTCCGAACAACGATAATTCCACAACCACTATCACTACTATGTCGGAACGTATAGTACCGACCGTGCGTGCGGTCGATGCGTCCGGCGAGATCAAAACCTTTGGAGGATGACATGCCAACGGTCTATGGCTACGCCCGGGTCTCGAAAGATGAGACAGACCGGGAAGCAGACAACCTCTCGATCGAAACGCAGAAGGATCGGATGAGGAAGTATTTCGACTACCGCTTCGAAGGACAAGACGTCGAGTTCGGAGGAGTGTTCGTCGATGAGAATGTCTCAGGCTCGGAGAAGATATGGGAGCGACCGGCCGGCAGGGAAATGTACCTGCGGATCAACCCGGGCGACCACATCATCTTCTCCAAGCTGGATCGGGGGTTCCGCAACCTGCTGGACGGCCTCGCGGATGGCGTCTACCTGGTCGACCGGGACCGGACCATCACCTTCTGGAACAAGGCGGCCGAGCGGATCACGGGCTACACTGCGGACGAGATAATCGGGTTGCACTGCGGCGAGGAAGTGCTGAACCACACCGACGAGGAGGGGCGCTCGCTGTGTGCGCTGGACTGCCCCCTGGCGGCGACGACTGCGGACGGCGCGGATCACCAGACCGAGGTCTACATGCGCCACCGGGACGGCCACCGCGTCCCGGTCCGCGTGCGGGCAACTCCCATGCTGGACGCCGACGGCCGGGTGGTCGGGGCGGTCGAGGTCTTCGACGACAGCTCCTCCCAACTGGCATCTCTCCGGCGGTTGCGCGAATTGGAGGAGATGGCCCTCATCGACTCTCTGACCGGCCTGGGCAACCGCCGCTACACCGAGATGACCCTGTCGGCACGCCTGGACGAGACGAAGCGCTACGGCTGGCCGTTCGGCGTGCTCTTCATCGACATCGACCACTTCAAGCGGGTCAACGACGCCCTGGGCCACAGCGTGGGCGACGAAGTGCTTGGCATGGTGGGCCGGACGCTGCAGAACAGCCTGCGGCCGTTCGACTTCCTGGGGCGCTGGGGCGGCGAGGAGTTCGTGGCCATCGTCGTCAACGTCGAGGCCGAGCAGCTTCGTCCCGTCGCTGAACGGGCACGCGCCTTGGTCGCCCGATCGCGCCTGACCAGAGATCCGGAGCCCGTTGAGGTCACCGTATCCATAGGGGCGGCCATAGCGCGCAAAGATGACACGCCGGAGACGCTTGTCAACCGGGCCGACCGACTCATGTACCAGGCAAAGCGCGCCGGCAGGGACCTGCTGGTCTTCGAGGACCACTAGCCGCCGGTCCGCCCCACGCCGACGCCGGGAACTGGGTACTGGTTGTCTGGTTGTCTGGTTGCCGGTTACTGCCAACTGGCCCTTGCTTCCGGGCGCCGCTGGGCCTCCCGCGCAGGTTGAAGCGCCCTGCGGGTTGGGATATACTGGGACTCTCGGCTTGAGGCATGGTGTAACGGCAACACAGCTGACTCTGGATCAGCCGTTCCAGGTTCGAATCCTGGTGCCTCAGCCAGCCCTTCTAAACCCCTTGTCAGGAGCAACTTCCGACGACCGCGCAGAAGCCACGCACGTCTCTTGTTACGCGGGAGGACAGTGCGATGGCCGACACGAGGTATCTGCAGAAGCGGGGTAACTCCTGGTACATCAGAATTCCCAAGCCCCCTAGGCTGTGGGGCAGGACCGGCGAGTTCGTTTGCAGCCTCAACACGCCGGACCTGAAGACTGCCCAGACCCTCCGGGACAAGTACCTCATTCCCCTCCTCGCCGAGACCTCGGCCGTCGGGATGGTCAGTACGATCATCCGACTCCTAGCCAATGGCAATGAAGCTGTCTCGCGCCAGATCCAGACGCTACGCGGAGACCTGGCCGGCTTCACGGCCGAGCCGCTCACCCTCCGCGAGGCACGCGACCAGTTCGTGGCCCATCTGGAATCCTCACGTGGCCACTCGCCTTCATCCATAGGGAAGCTCGGCACGAACCTGCACGCGGCCTGCCGATTGCGCGGCGACACCGATGTCGAGAGGGTCACGAAGGCCGACACTCGGCGGTTCCGCGACACACTTCTGGCACTGCCTGCCAACTGGCAAAGGAAGAACGGGCATCCTGCACCGGCCGAGCCCGGAGTCGCCAAGCTATCGCCGAGTTCGGTCAAGAACCACCTGAGGTACCTCCGCCAGCTCTTCCGATGGCTCATTGACGAGGGGCGAGTGGCCAGGCGGGATAACCCGGTAGACGGCATCAACATCGCAGGGATGAAGCCCAATGGGGGCAAGAGGGCACCCACAAGCGTTGAGGCCGATGGCCTGCTGCGCCTTACCGGGACCAAGGCGATCGAGGCGCTGACCTGGCGCATGATGCCAGCGTTCGCCCGCTACACTGGGTGTCGGGCAGGGGAGCTCGCTCAGCTGCGACGGGATGACGTCGTGACCAAGCAGGGGATACGCTGTCTCCGGATCACGGCCAGGGGGGCCAAGACCCTGAAGACGGTCTCTTCGGAGAGACTGGTCCCCGTGAGTGAGAGGCTTAGCCCCCTGCTGGATGAGCTGCTGGGCCTGCGTCCAGACGGCGCCCTATTCAGGGCCAAGGACTGGCACGGAGCGGACGGCACGATCAAGTACGCACACGGCTTCCTCCACACGTGGAACCGCAAGGCCAAGGCCGTCGCCCCAGACCTGTCTTTCCACTGTCTCCGGGTCTACGCCAACGACGCCATGGCCACAGCCGGCGTCGACATCCTGGACCGCGAGCGAATCCTCGGCCACAAGAGCACGCGAACGCAGGCTGCATACACCCCTGAGAACCTGAGCCGGCTGAAGCGTGCCGTCGACACGGTGCCATAGGTTGACTCGTGCTTGACATGGCACGCATGGTGTGGTATTGTACATGCGTTGTGGGACCGGAAGGACCGGTCCCGGCCGGGATCCCAGAAGGCCGCCGACTGCCCTGAGGCGTTTGCGCTGACGGAAGCCGGGGGAAGCTGGGGATACCGGTGGTTGCCAGAGGTCGAAGCCCTGACTCGGCCCTACCCTTGCCTTGCCACGCTGGCGAGGATGGACCTAGCGGTTAGGACTACCCTCCGCTGCGATCGAGCGTCCTGAGTTCGCTTGCTCGCAGTTGGAGGGTCTTCTTATGGCCCTTGCCAATGGAGCGACCCGCTCCTCCAGTTGTGTCGTGCCCCCGTCGTCCCAGCACCGCCCAGGCGTGCACCGTGCGTCTGGGGAACCTGGGCTCGCCAATCGCATCGAGACTCGCCATGGCTGTGTGCCCATCTTGGGGGGGTGGCCAGGCAGCTTTGCAGTGAAGCGGCCGTTGCTGGAACGCCCGGTAGCCCGGAGGGGCAATCGCCAGCCGGGCCGCGGCCGTGGACGGGTCGCCTTTGCGCATCCTGCCTGCGACCAGCCAGGGAGGGCGCGCCGATGATTGAGCAGAAGCCCCTATGGGCCGACCGGCAGACGGTGCGCAGGCTCTACGGCATCTCCGGGCATCGGCTCGATGAGTTCTCCGCCCACGGCCTGGTCCGTACCGCCAAGCTCACTCCCTCCCGCCAGGGAGGACGGGTGTTCAGCGTACTCGACTGCGAACGGATCCTGGACGACCTCAGTTCAGGTCGGGAGCCGTCGCGAGCCCCCAGCCCCCGCTACCGGCCAACGCGCCGTCCGAACCGGAGGACGCGGCCATGAGTGGGAACCGGTCGACGGCAATGGCCCTGGTCAAAGCCGAGTGCGTCAACTACCGCAACAAGCGCTGCAACGGCATCGACATCTGGTCAAAGTTCACAGTGCCACTGCCCACCTGTCTCATCAAGCTGGGCCTTCCCTGCAGCTACTTCGACCGCTGTCTGCTGCTGCTGGCGTTGAGGCGAGCGAGGTGGGCGGGCGCCGCTGAGGACTACGTCCGGCGTCTGATCCGGGAGCCCCATGCAGCCATCCAGCGCGTGGAGTCTGAGAGCTTGCGCCATCTCCTGGCCCGCCATCCCTTCGTGGGCCATCACGAGAAGTTCGCCCGGTTGATGGGCGATGGCGACACACGCCGGCGATGCGGGTGCGGCGCGCCACTGGCAAAGCAGCAGCGGTACTGCGCCGGCTGCCGGCAGAAGCGTCGACGACGCAGCTACCGGGAGAGCAAGAAGCGCCGTCGCCGCCAGAGGAGGGGTCAGGTGTCCACAGTTCGCGCCATTCCGGCCCTTGCTCAGCAAGGACTTACGACGTGCGAAGTGCACTGCGCATGCCTGAGTCAGGGTACCCCCCGTTTCAGCCACTTAACTGTGGACATGAGATCGGAGGCACAGGCCTTACTCACAGCGCCAGAAGGAACGAAGCCATGGGATGCACCGCCAGCCTGAGGCAGCAAGCCAGGGATCTGCCCATCCTGGATGTCGCCGGAGCACTGGGGATCGAGGTGGTGGCCAAAGGCGGGGCACACTGGACCCGGTGCCTGCGGCGCTCCGACCCGGAGTCCGACGACCGGGTGCCCTCGGTCAGGCTCTACCCTCGCACCCGCAGCTGGACGTGCTTCAGGTGCGATGCGAAATGGTACGACAACATCCAGTTGGTCATCTTCAGCCGTCGGTGCAGCTTCGTGGGGGCACTCCAGTGGATGAAGAGCACCTTCCGACTGAATGGCGCCCTTGGCGAGTCGTGCGACGATCCCGGCGAGCAGTGGGCTTGGCTGCGGGGCGTGAGCGCGCCTAGCGTGAGGGCGTTCGGGTGTGAGACTTCCGAGGCAAGGTATCTGCGTTTCCCGATGCGTCTCCGTCCGACGTGGCCGATCACTGGGTGGCAGAAGAGGCGTGCAGACAACGATTTCGTGTTCGACGGCGCACGATCGGTCTGTGAGAAGGGCGGACACTGGGGGCTGTTCCTGCCACAGGAATGGCCCGACCCGGCCCCAGAGGACGTTCTGGTCATCTGCGAGGGCGAGGCGGATGCGGTCGCCGTCCACTCCATCGGCTTCACGTACGCGGTCGGCACGCCGGGCGCAACGTGGAACACGGACGTCAGCGAAGCCCTGGAAGCCCTGGTGCAGCCGTTCAAGGAGCGCGTCCTGGTCATGGATGGCAACGTGGACGACGCAACGTTGCTGGCCAACGCCCACTCCCTGGGGGCCGAGCCCATCCGGGTGCCGGTCTCGGTGTCATCGGTCCCGGGAGCGAGGGACGTCAACGAGTGGCTGCGTCGTCAAGGCGCTGACGCTGTGCGCGCGGGACTCCTGGGCAAGCGTAAGTATACGGTCCTCTACGACGACGCGATCCCGGATGTCCTCCGGACGGTTGAAGAGACCTGCGGCCTCCAATCCCGGCATCGCCGGCCGCTGTCCATGCTTTGGCGCCATCTGTTGCAGAGCATACACCCGCTGCGGACGAGGTACTTCGATGACGGAGCGGTCGCACCGGGGCAGTGGGTCAGCGAGTACCCGCGGCTGGCCCGAGTCGTCGGGACATCGGCGCGTACGATCCGCACGTGTCTTGAGAAGTCGAAGGCAGCAGGTCTGCTCGACTGGGAGCCCCTCGGTGGCACGAAGGGAGTGAGGATCACGGTCCTCACCCCGTCAGCCTACGTCAAACTGACACGCAAATCCTACGAGGACCATGTGGCCAAGTCGTTGATGCAAGCTCCGCCGGCTGATGAGCTTACGACACCGCTGCTCTCTAGGCCTGTTGACCACCCCCAGGCCAAAGCGACAGGCAGGCAGGCGGAACTGACTCGCAGAGGCGAAGGGCCATAGGCCAAGGACAGGGCTTCAGAGGCCGGATTGAGGCAGATGGCCGGAATCGCGTCAGCAGAAACTGACACGCACATAGTAATGATTACCTGAAGTACTGGTACGACCTACAGGTAAGAGAAAGAGATGAGGTACCTGGGTACCGGGAGCGTCGGATGCGTGCGGAAGCGGCGCGTTAGCGTGCGGAGCTGCTGATGGCACGCATGGCAGATAGGCTGATCACCTTGCCTTGCAGGCTTTGTACGACCCATTGCCAAACGCGCGCGCGCGCGCAAGGCACGTGACCTCGACGTTCATGACGGAGAGCCGGGATGGAACTGGCCGCGAGTCCAGGGCGCCAGGTGTTGAGTCGGTGCCAGGAGCCGGCCCTCTCGGCAGCGACTGGATTCGGGCGCTGCACGTAGCAGAGGACGTGCCAGTGGACCAGGATGGCGACCCTAAGAGCTGTTCGAAGAACCACTTACGACATGAACCGTGAGATGCTGAGGATCGAACCCACATTGCCGATCCACCGGGATGGGATGCCAGCAACCGACCCCCCGTTGGGGGGGGGGCTACCCCCCAGGGGGCTTGCCTGCTGGCCTCAGGGGAAGATGTAAGTGCCCCTCGGCGTGTTGTGGATTCCATTAGTGGGCCGTATCCGTATACGTATACATACACTACCCCACCTTCGGCATGCTGCACTCGAGGTCGAGCCCTGCTTCAACGAGTGCTCTGCCGCAGGTGCATTTCCGCGTGTTGCGGATTCCGTTGGAGGGCCGTCATTCTACGCATGCATACTGCTGCTCCGCCACGCCACCTGCGCGTGCCCACTGACGTGCCACCCCAGTCCACCACCCAAGCCAACCGGCCGGTCCCGGATTACTAGCAGCCCGCATGGTCAGACTCAGACGATCGAACCCACATTGCCGACCCACCGGGATGGCATGCCTGCAACGGTACCCCGATGGCGGGGGCGCCAGCAGAGCACGTGCAGCCCGCTGCTGCATCCACGGTGGGTCATACTCGGCCGTCGCTCTCATTGTCACCGGCAGCGGATCGGGCACCCTCGCACTTCTCGCACCCGCACGCCGGGTCATGGAAAGACAGGATGCACAGAACGCTGTGCCAGAAGCGCATGTCCCAGTAGTGGAAGCTGACCTCCTCTTCGTGGTGGTGATGGAACCTGTACGCGAAGCAGTCCGGGTGATCCCCTCTGATCTTCAACGGAAGATCAAGTGCCCATTCGAACCGTGCTCGGGCGTCCTCTGGACGACCGTACAGCGCGGAGGCGTGGGTGGTGTGCGCTGACAGGTAGCGGCGGCGATGGTGGTAGAACAGCCCTCGTACGATCTTCCACATGACCCGCCGGACTCGTCTGCCATCGTAGTTCTTTGCGACCAGATCAGGAGGGAGAAACAGGCTTCCACGTCGCGACTGGAATTCACGGTGGACCTTGAAGTACAGCCGTGCGCCGCTCCCGTCCTCACGCCAGTAGCTCCTCCTCAGGTCCTTCCTCAACTCCTCACCAACCGGCTTGCCGAAAGCGAGCGGACCAAGGGAGTGCACAACATACTGCTCGTCCTTCGAGTACGACTCATTGCACTCCCTGTGCGTGGGAACCGTGAGCAGTCTGGCTCCGCCCCGCAGGCTCTTGGGGAAGAACTGCCTCGGGGGCACGTGCTCCCTCGTGATCTTGCCCTCAAGGGCCTCGCCACACAGATGGCAGATAGCGGCCGCCTCACCTGCCTTCTGGTCGTTTCTGTCTGGTTCATCTTCAGTCATCATCCGCACTCGTCTCTGCCTCAGGGGCCTCCGTCAGACCCCTAACCATGTCTTCCTCGCTGAGCTCCGCCGACCGCAGCGTGCCACGCTCGGATGCCGTCCCCTCGTACGGATGAATGTCGATGGTGACGAAGAAGATGGTCTTGTTGTTGTGCAGCATGTATGGCGTTCCCTGAGAGCTGCCCGACAACGCCAGCGCAAGGCCCTCAGGGCATGTCTTGAAGATGACGAGGTACCCGAACGGCTCGTTGTAGTCGACGGTGTAGTAGTAGAGCTGCCCGAAGCCACGGCGGACGCGATTCCGGTCCTGTGAGGGATCACTGAAGACCTTGCTTTCCACAACGAGCCGTTCCTCGCCCACCTGAGCAGAGACCAGGTCTGCTTCTCCAGAAGCCGAGCTTGGCTCGATGGAGAAGTCGATCCCTTGATCGTGCAGATACTCGTACAAACGCATGTTGAGGAGTTTCTCCCCGCGCCGCCTGTCGCCAGCCCACAGTGCGTACAGCTCGTCTCGCCGGAACCACTCGCACTTGTGCTTGAAACGTCGCAGCACAGCCAGCAGGCTGCGCGCATCATCGAGGTGCTCTTCCAGGTAGCAGCAGAGCGGCTCGACGAACAGCGAAACGAAGTGCTGGGCTTGCGCCTCGTGACCGCCTCCCGCCGAGTGCCGGCCGCCGATCTTCACTTCGATGCTGTCGTCCTGAGAGCTGGCGCATTCTTCCAGAATGCTCGCAGAGACTGCCACCTGAATGTCCTCACGCCCGAAGAACATCGTCTTGCCACCTTGGACGATCTCGCGCGCGGCGTCCGAACCTGTGGGAAATCGGTGAGACAGATCGTCGATGATCCCGCGCAGCAAGGCCTCGCCCTGCAGGAAGCCCCAGAACTGCATCAGCGCGAAGTGCAGAACGCCATGCCGAACCGACTGGAGTCGAGCGAGTCGAGTCCGCAGCTTGCCTCGTACGAATAGAAGCTGCTCAGCAGCCATCATCGTCTCCCGTACGACGCCTGGGGTCGCCGATTGCCAGCACCCCTCCCCTGCGGAGACCCACAACACGCCACCGGCGGCCATGAGAACACGGCATCGTCGAGGTCCCCAGACGTCAGAGCGTGTTACCCCTCCTCCAGTTCCTCTTGGATGCTGCGGAACTCCTCGACGGCGGCCTCCAGGTTCTCGATGATGTCGGCGGCCAGCACGTCGGGGGCGGGCAGGTTCTCGGTGTCCTCCAGGCTGTCGTCCTTCAACCAGAAGATGTCCAGGCTCACCTTGTCGCGCTGCATCAGCTCGTCGTAGGTGAACGGCCGGAACCGCTCCGTCTCCTGCCGCTGGTGCCGGTCGTCCGGCTTGTAGCACTCGACGAAGTCCCCCAGGTGCTCGGACCGCAACGGGTTCTGCTTCAGCGTGAAGTGCTGGTTCGTGCGGAAGTCGTAGACCCACAGCGTCTGCGTCCACGGGTCCTCGCTGGCGGGCTTGCGGTCGAAGAACAGCACGTTGGCCTTCACGCCCTGTGCGTAGAAGATGCCCGTCGGCAGCCGCAGCAGCGTATGCACGTCGCACTCGGCCAGCAGCATCCGGCGCACAGTCTCCCCCGCCCCACCCTCGAACAGCACGTTGTCAGGCACGACGATGGCGGCCGTGCCGTTGATCTCGAGCAGCGTCTTGACGTGCTGCAGGAAGTTGAGCTGCTTGTTGCTCGTCGTCGCCCAGAAGTCCTCGCGCTCGTAGGTCAGCGACTCCTTCGCCGTCCGCCCGTTCTCGGCCACGATGGTCACGCTGCTCTTCTTGCCGAACGGCGGGTTGGTCAGCACCATGCCGACCCGCTCGCCCGGGTCCGAGATCAGGCTGTCGCCGACCGTGATCGGGCACTCCTCGCCGCCGATCCCGTGCAGGAAGAGGTTCATGGCGCAGAGGCGCGCCGTGGCGTCCACCAGCTCCCAGCCCCGGAACGTCTCGTTCCTGAGTGCGCGGGTTTGGTCCTTGTTGAGCTGGTTGTTGCGGACGATGTAGTCGTGTGCGGCCAGGAAGAACCCGCCGGTCCCGCAGGCGGGGTCGGCGATGGTCACCCCCGGCTGGGGCCGCACGCACTCGACCATCGCGCGGATGAGGGCGCGCGGCGTGAAGTACTGCCCCGCGCCGCTCTTCACGTCCTCGGCGTTCTTCTGCAGCAGGCCCTCGTATATCTCGCCCTTCACGTCGATGTCCATGCTCGACCAGGTCTCGCCGTCGATCATGATGATGACGCGGCGGAGCTTGGCCGGGTCCTGAATCTTGTTCTGCGACTTGCGGAAGATGACGCCCAGCATCCCCGACTCCCGGCCCAGCGCCTCGAGCAGGTGGCGGTAGTGGGTCTCCAGCTCGTCGCCGTCCTTGGCGGTCAGGCTCTCCCAGTCGTAGCCCTCGGGGATGACGGCCCCGCTGACGCCGTGCTTCTGCGCCTCGTCCGCCATCTTCAGGAAGATGAGGTAGGTGAGCTGTTCGACGTAATCGCCGTAGCTCACCCCGTCGTCGCGGAGCACGTGGCAGTAGTTCCACAGACGCTGAACGATGTCGGCGGCTTGTTCAGGCATGGTGGTCGCCAGCCTTCCTAGGT
>SDBT01021109.1_pt1 | contig 10180 bp, 6 predicted proteins | sample 2277101 | NCBI WGS metagenome assembly SDBT01 (sample SAMN10404973, study PRJNA504765) | marine sediment metagenome | isolation source: marine sediment core GS10_PC15, 103 cmbsf | place: Arctic Ocean: Southern Knipovich Ridge | collected 2010
GACAACTTTATATACTATCTGAACCGGGCTATTGAAACAAGGCAGCAGAAGGGATTCTACCAGAATACTGAAATCGAAGATCCTGCATATGAACGTTGGACCCCACAAGCAGAATTTGTACCGGAAGCACATGCTTTTGAAATGAGTGAAACTGAATTCAAAAACTCCAATCATAAATTGTATCAGGAGATGATAGAGCAATACCCTGAAGTTGCCCCGCTGGTACCTGGAGAATTCAATACATTCTCCCCTTACGCATTTTTGCACCATGGCATGAAAATGTGGAACCCAACAGGGAAAGAAAAGTCTGAAGCAATTGAAAATTTGCCTTATCTCAGGATGGAAAATTTTATTCATGTCCGGCATGACGACAGGAATGCGACAAACTATGCATTTATTAGAAAACCCGGGTACTATGCTATTTTTAACAGTGGTAAGATCATTACAAAACAACAACGCTATGGTTTGGGACTGGTCTGGAACCCTTCATCAGGAACTGTATTCCAATCGCAGTCCAGGACCGATGTCGCCGCCTTTGGAACCAAAACATCCGGCATGCAGGGAGTTTATGAAGCCAGCGATCTCTACCCGGAGTTTATTGTCGACGGAAAACAATGGACCCCGGAACCGGGGGGAAATGATCTTGTATGCAATGAATTTGAGGTTCATTATGCTCTGGGGGAAAAAGGGAAAAAGAAACTGCTTTTCAAGGAGGATAAAATTATCATTCAAATTGAACACCCGGGGAAATTTACGGAGCTTATACCATTGCTTGTAGGTTTAAATGATGACCTGAGCATTGCTGACAAGCAGGTTAATCTTGGTAATATGATTATAAATATCTCTGATGCTTCTGAGATCAATACCACATTATTTGACGCCGATCTGAATGAGAAGAATTGTAAAGTAATTGAAATCAGTGCATCAGGTAATTTGAAATATGAGATTTATTTTAATTGAAACACTAAAAACTATAAACCATGAACAAATTATTTTTTCTTTTCCTTTTGAGTTGTTTTGCCTTCAGCAGTTTTGCGGAAGAAAAAAGAGACGTGCTTGTAAATGAGGCTAAAAGCATTGGTCTCGAATCAGTACTGGTTAAAGACTTTTCAGAAATTGATTTTCCCACCTACAAGAGCAGGGATTTCTGGAACGGACTGCCAGCAGATTTAAAGAACCAATATGTCAAGGAAGCTGAAGAGGCTATAGATTACGACTGGCCCATTGTAAAAGCCACAGATTACATTGAAATCATCCGTTCCGGCGACCGCCGTCAAAGTGTTTACGCGGCTCCACGGGCAGCTCTTATGGATTTGGTTATGGGGGAACTGGTTGAAGGCAAGGGCCGTTTTATCGACCAGATAATTAACGGGGTGTGGTATTACAGCGAGCAAACCTGGTGGGGCTGGTCGGCTCACCTGACAGCCCAGAAAGCACCGCATGGCTTACCCGATGCAGACGAACCTGTTATTGATCTGGGTGTCGGCGAAATCACAAACATTTTGTCGTGGACATGGTATTTATTCAAAGATGAGTTTGACAAAGTCCATCCTCTGATCTCAACACGGCTGAAAAATGAAATCATGAAAAAGGCTGTAATTCCTTATTACGAACGTGACGATTTCTGGTGGCAGGGACTGGACGGAAGGCGCAGGGTTAATAACTGGAATCCATGGACAAACCATAACATGCTTACAGCCATTCTGATCCTCGAAGACAACCAGGAGAAAAAGCTGGAAGGGGTTGAAAAAGTCATTCGTTCACTGGATGTTTTTATCAATGGGTATCCTGCCGATGGGGGCTGCGATGAAGGTCCTTCCTACTGGGGGAGGGCAGGGGCATCTTTGTTCCAGAACCTTGATCTGTTGAAATTGGCCACAAACGGAAAGTTTGATGTATACGACGACCAGTTGATTCAAAATATGGGGACCTTTATCTACAAAGCATATATCAATTATCCATATTTCATCAATTTTGCCGACGCTGATGCAACAACCGGCAGCCGCCCGGCCATTATTTACTGGTATGGAAAAGAAATCAAAGATCCTGTATTGCAGAATTTTGGGGTCTATCTGGCAGAAAAGCGGGACTGGGGCCAGGAGACGCCAGGTGGAAAAGTTGATGAGCAAATAATGCAATTGATGTATCAGGATGAAATCAATAATGCAACTGCCGAAAATGCCCTGATCAGCGATTTCTGGTTACCAGATACAGAAGTTGCCGGTGCCCGCGATACGGAGGGTTCTACAGAGGGTTTCTTCTTCGCAGCCAAAGGAGGTCATAATGCCGAAAGTCATAACCACAACGATCTGGGAACCTGTGTTTTGTATTTTGACGGGAAACCCTGCCTGGTGGATATTGGACGGGAAACATATACCAGGAAGACGTTTAGCAGCCGCCGTTATGAGATCTGGACTATGCAATCGGGTTATCATCAACTGCCAAAAATAAATGGTGTGGACCAGATGCAGGGAAGACAATACAAAGCAAAAAATACCTCCTTTACTGCCGATGCAAAAAAGGCTGTTTTTTCAACTGATATCGCCGGAGCTTATACGGAAGAGGCAAAGGTCAGTAAATGGGTAAGAAGTTACCGCCTCGACCGGGGTAAAAAATTCACCATTTCCGATGCCTGGGAACTGGATGAAATAAAAGAGCAACCTACAAGCCTGAATTTAATAACATATTGCAAGGTAACTGAATTGGAACCGGGTGTATTAAAGCTGCAAGGCGATGGTTTTGAGCTTAAAATGAAATACAATGCAAAGGTCGTTTCACCCAAAATTGAGTTTATTGAGGTAACCGACAGGGGACTGAAACGTTACTGGCCGGATGGAATTACGAGAATTGTTCTTGAGATTAAAAACCCGAAATTGAAGGGAAAAAATTCAGTAACAGTTTCCAAATAAAGCCTGCCTGATACATCGTCCGGTTTGAGGACATGAAGCAAGGACTGCCATGATATCAATCAAAATGAATACAGGTAAAGCATTATTAATCACATTCATTCTCATTCTCAGTAATGAGCTTGGGGCAAAAGAGTACCATGTTTCAAAAAATGGGAATGATAAAAACCGAGGCTCAGTCTCAGCACCTTTTAAAAGCATCTCTGCTGCTGCCAGGATAGCCCAGGCGGGTGATACGATTACGGTCCATGAAGGCATCTACCGGGAAAGGGTTAATCCTGTGAACGGAGGTACCAGTGACCTGAACAGGATAGTCTACCAGGCTGCAGCCGGAGAAAAGGTGGTAATCAAAGGTTCAGAGGAGATCAAGGATTGGAAAAAGGTGGAAGGATCTGTCTGGAAAGTGGTTATCCCCAAAGCCTTATTCGGGGACTACAACCCGTATACAGATCTGCTGACAGGTGACTGGCTCAATAAAAAGGGGATTGACCATCATACCGGGGAGGTTTTTCTAAATGGTAAATCCCTGTTTGAAAAGTCCACCCTGGAGGATGTAAAGGCATCTGAACCATATCCTGATGCAAGAGACCAAAAGGCTTCGATCTATACCTGGTATTGTGAAGCAGACGATGAGAATACGACCATATGGGCTAATTTTCAGGCTTCCGATCCAAATGAGGAATTGGTAGAAATCAATATGAGGGAGAGTTGTTTTTATCCCGATAAGCCAGGGGTCAATTACATTACGGTCCGTGGGTTCATCATGGATCAGGCAGCCACACAGTGGGCAGCCCCGACGGCTGAACAGATCGGATTGATCGGGACACACTGGAGCAAGGGATGGATCATTGAAAACAATGTTGTCAGCAATTCCAAATCGGTGGGGATCACCCTTGGCAAAGACAGGTCGACCGGTCAGAATGTGTGGATGAACAATCCTGTGAAAGACGGTGCCACACATTATAACGAGGTCATTTTCAGGGCCCTTGAGATTGGCTGGTCAAAGGAAAAAATCGGATCTCATATTGTTCGCAACAATGTCATTTTTGATTGCGGACAGGCCGGCATTGTGGGCAGCCTGGGTGGTGTATACAGCAAGATATATAAAAACCATATCTACGATATATGGACAAAGAGAATATTCAGCGGGGCGGAAATGGCAGGGATAAAGATCCATGCCTCCATTGATATGTTAATAAAGAACAACAGGATACATAATACCGGCAGGGGCATATGGATAGATTGGATGGCTCAGGGGACAAGGATCACGGGCAATTTGCTGTATGATAATACAACGGATGATATTTTTACTGAAGTGAACCATGGTCCGTATTTAATTGACAATAATTTCTTACTATCGGAATTGTCCGTAAGGGATTGGTCAGAAGGCGGAGCTTATGTCCATAACCTGTTTGCAGGAAAAATTGAGCTCAGACAGGTGCTGGGCCGTTTTACCCCCTACCACCTGGCACACTCGACCAGCGTAGCAGGATTGAGAAACATCCATTGCGGAGATAACCGCTTTTTCAACAATATTTTCATTAAAAACGATGATGGTGCAGAGCTGTTTGAAGAGGATTATGCCAGGTTTTATGGCCTGCACGGGTATAAGATGGCCGGATTTAAGAACATCAGCAATGGTAATATCTACTACAATGGCTCAAAACCCGGGGAGGAGGAGGTTTATTTCATAGAAAATCCAGATGGCAAACCAAAATTGGAATTAGCCGAAAAGGAGGGAGAAGTTTACCTGGTGATGGAAATTGACCATTCCATTTATGAGGTCAATACATATGTGGTTACTACTGAGAAACTGGGCGGGACAATTGTTTCTGAAGCGATATTTGAAAATCCCGATGGTACACCTTATAAGTTGGATACGGATTATCAGGGAAATACCAGGAATGAAGAAAACCCCTTACCCGGCCCTATCGAGAAACTTGGAAAGGGGACAGGAAGATACAGAGTTTGGTAAATAGAAATAATAAAAATTTGAATATAACAATTCTACAATTGGTCAGCCTGTTGTTATTCCTGGTGACCTTGATGGGTTGTGGTACATCCGGACATGAACGCAATGTACTGAGTTTGCAAGGTTATTGGGATCTGGCCCAGACTGATACGCTCTCCTCAATACCTGTTGATTTTGAATACAAGGTCCCTGTCCCGGGATTGATCGATATGGCATCCCCTGAAATCAAGATGAACCAGGACGGCCAGTTTGAAGACAGGCTGTTCTGGTACCGGAAAACTTTCACCATCGATGCAGATGACAGGCAGGTTGTACAATTAAAAATAAACAAGGCAAAATACTTCACCCGGATTTATTTGAACAGGCAGTTTGTCGGGGAAAGCCCATATGGTTTCGTCCCTTTGTATTTTGATCTGAAACCTTTCCTGAATGGAAATGGGGAAGAGAATGAACTGATCATTTCGATCGGGTGCTGGAATAATTTGCCGGATTCTGTTACAAATGGCTGGGATTTCGAGAAGTTGAGATACATACCCGGGATCTATGATGACGTTAAGATCATGCTGGCGAATAAACCGCTGATTACAAATATGCAGGCTGTGCCGGTCATTGAAGAGGGAAAGCTGCGTATTGTTACAGGTGTGGAACCTGAGCATGCGGGTCAGCAGGTAAAATTATCCTACCTCATAAGGGAATCAGTATCGGGGAAGGAGATTGCCACCGGCACAACAACAGCAGGGAAGCCGGATAATGATGGCAGTTTGAACTTTGATTTCTCTGTGTCCATTCCGGGTTGCACCTTATGGACACCGGAAGATCCCTTCCTGTATGAACTGGAGCTTGCCACAAGCGGGGATACCCGGGTAAGCAGGTTTGGTATGAGGAGCTTCTCCTTTGACAAGGATAAAGGGATGGCTATGCTGAATGGAGAACCCTATTTCATGCGGGGGACCAATGTTTGCATTTTCCGCTTTTTTGAGGACCCGGACAGGGAAGGACTGCCATGGGACAGGGAATGGGTGGCCAAATTGCACAAGCGGTTTAAGGAAATGCACTGGAACAGCATCAGGTACTGTATCGGGTTTCCTCCTGAAAGCTGGTATGAAATTGCTGACAGCGTCGGTTTCCTGATCCAGGATGAATACCCGATATGGACATTGGGGACAAGTCATAAAATGGGAGGAGTAACACCAGAAAGGCTTTCGCATGAGTATGCTTCATGGATGCGTGAGCGCTGGAACCATCCCTGTGTGGTAATCTGGGACGCACAGAATGAATCCATTACAGATGTTACAGGAGAAGCCATCCAGCTTGTCCGGGACAATGATTTCTCGAACCGTCCATGGGACAATGGGTGGGCAGCACCCCAGGCAGGAACGGATTGTATTGAATCGCACCCATATAGATTTGGTCAATACAGGTCTGGGAAGAAACCATCTGAAGAAGGGCCTTTAAAGGATCATTTTTCAGAGATATCCAGTCCTGACAACGGTCCGAATGAGCGTTCCCCTGCTGAAGGTGGAGAGAAGTACGAAAATGCTATCATCATCAACGAATATGCCTGGATCTGGTTAAACAGGAACGGTACACCGACTACTCTGACCGATAAAGTATATGAAAATGTTTTTCCGGAGGCAGACTCCCCTGCCAGGCGGTATGTTACCTATGCAAAGCACCTGGGCATGATGACAGAATACTGGAGGGCGCACAGGCAATGTGCCGGGGTGCTTCATTTCTGCGGACTGGGTTATTCCCGTCCGGAAGAACCACGGGGTCAAACATCTGATAACTTCACTGATATTCGGAACCTGACCTATGAACCCCAGTTCTATAAGTATGTAAAACCGGCCTTTCATCCGGTGGGACTGATGATTGATATGTGGGAAAAAAGTATAACTCCCGGACGGCAATTGATATTTCCACTCCATGTTATCAATGACCTGCCAAATGAATGGAACGACGATGTACGTGTTTATATCCGGAATGAAAAGGAAGTTATCAGCGAAATCAAGGAAATAACTATCGATATGCCCATCATTACCGGAGCATACCAGATTGTCGCAGAGATTTATGCCAACTCGGATACGGTCAGGAGCATAAGAGATATCAAAGTAGATTAGTCATATCAGTGTTTAATGAACAAATTAGAGGACATCACAAAAGCGTTACCCCAATCTCAGTTCACAGAGATTTTTCCCCGGCTCGAGGGATTTATTAAGGGGTCTGACCGATGCATCATTGTGCTGGATGATGATCCTACTGGTTGTCAGACCCTTCATGGAATACCGGTGCTATTCCGGTGGAACCTGGATATCCTGGCAAGGGAAATGTTGAACGGGACCCCCCTGTTCTTCCTGATGACCAATTCCCGGAGCATGACTGAGGATAATGCGGTGGCATTGTACCGGGAAATAGGTCACCTGATCAAGGAAGCTTCGGAAAAAACCGGCAGAGCTTTCAGTATTATATCCCGGAGTGATTCCACTCTCAGGGGCCACTACCCGGCCGAGCCGGATGCCCTGCAATTTTTGTACGACCAATTTCCGGTCCATTGCATCATTCCTGCCTTCTTCCAGGGCGGCAGGTATACCATTGGGGATGAACATTACGTACAAACAGGTGACCTGCTGGTCCCTGCTTCCCAGACACCTTCGGCGGAGGATAAGGTTTTCGGATTCAGTCACTCCAATCTCAAAAAGTGGGTGGAGGAAAAGACTTCAGGAAGGATATCCCATAAGCGGGTCTTTTCATTTGGACTGGAAGAATTGCGGATTAAAGGTCCTGATTATGTGGGGCAAAAGCTGAGTGAATTGGATCCCGGTGCTGTGGTTGTGGTAAACGCCGCAGAGCAAAATGACCTTGATATATTCGCCCTTGGAGCCCTGAAGGCTGAAGATAAGGGCGCCATCCTGCTCTACCGGACCGCTGCTTCTTTCCTGAATTCGTTTGGTGCCATCCAACCCAGAAAACCACTGGAAGGAAAGGAGATCAGTTCCGGATCTGTCAGCGGTGGACTGTTTATTGTTGGGTCCTATGTTCCCAGATCCACCATGCAGGTGGAACATCTGATGGGACAGGAAGGTATACACCCCCTTGAATTGGAGGTACGCCGCCTGCTGCTGGATTCATCTGAGGATTATATTAATGAGTCAATCAAACTGGTGGATAACCATATAAAAGATGGTCGTCATGTGTTGCTTTATACTTCCCGGGAACTGGTTTACACTGATGATCCGGAGGAAAACCTGGCCATCGGGAAAATGGTCTCTGACTCATTGGTAACTATCAGCCGGGAGATCAGGAATACTCCGTCATTTATTGTGGCCAAAGGAGGTATTACCTCGCACGACATTGCCTCAAAGGGATTGCGAATACAACGTGCCATGGTTGCCGGACAGGCACTGCCCGGGGTGCCAGTCCTGGTACCAGATGACAGGCCTGATCTGAGGTATATCGTATTTCCCGGCAATGTGGGTGAAAATGATGCCCTGTCCATATTATTCAACAAACTGAAGACTCCATGAGAAAAGTATTGCTGTCAGTAGCCCCCGTATGCCACGAAACGGTATCTGTTCCGGAGGGAGTAAAAGTACCCTACACACCCGAAGAGGTGGCAAAGGAAGTGATTGAATGTGCCAGAATGGGAACTGGCATGGTGCATCTGCATGTGCGGAATGAAAAGGGTGAACAAACCGCAGACCTGATCCATTTTTCAAAGACCATTGACCTGATCCGGAAGGATTCCGATATCATCATCCAGGGTTCTACCGGCGGTGTGGCTGAATTGTCCCTGGAAGAACGCTGCGTCTCTCTCAATGATCCAAGGGTGGAAGTGGCCTCCCTGAATATGGGTTCGGCCAATCTGGGTGAGGGCGTATATATCAATAGATTGCCGGACATCCGTTACTGGGCTAAAAGGATGATGGATACCAGGGTAGTCCCGGAAATGGAGATCTTTGATCTGAGCATGATAGCCAGCGTAGTGAAGATCGGTAAAGAGGGATTGGCCAGAGCACCGTTTGCCTTCAATTTTTGTATGGGATTTGAGAACGCCATCCAGGCCGATCCGGATCATCTGAATGCCCTTAAACGGGCCATACCTGGTGGAAGTCACTGGGGAATTATCCATGAGGACATGACCGATCTTTCGCTTCTCGCAACAGCAGCTGGTATGGGTGCCAGTTCGCTGAGGTATGGATTCGAAGATAGCTTTCTTTACGGGGAAGGCAGACTGGCCCGGAACAACATGGATATTCTTGATAAACTTATCAGGCTTCTGGAATTGATGGACATGGAACCCATGACTGCGTCGGAAGCCAGGGAATTGATGGGAATTTGACCCCTGTAAAAAGCAATCAGGGCCATCTCCAATCAGTGGAGACAGCCCCGATGAAACTTGTTCTATAACGAGAAGGACTAGCGACTCTCAAAATAATGGTAATAATCTTTATTGCCAACTTTTAACCTGGCATAGAATTCCCCGTAGGGCATCTTGCTGACATCCAGCATTTTACCGTAAACGATATTATTACCACCCTCACTCTCGTGAAAGATGGCTCCGGAACTCTCGATAGAAAATTCAATATCCTCCTGGTCTTTGTTGAAATAATTCACTCTTAAATAGTTGTCCTTTATGGAAATAACAGGTTTATAGGTGGCTTCTTTGCTGAGTTCCCTGGCGGATGAACCTTCTACCATGATCTTCTTGGTAGTGGTGATATAATCTCCACTGGACGTGAAGGTATAGATCCCGTCATCCAGATTGGAGAGATCATACACCTTGCCGTAGGTTGTCCTGGCCTGTATATTCTCCTGGTAAATAACCTGACCCTCAGCATCGGCCACATAGACCGAAATATCCTGCATTCTTGGCTCAGCGACCTGAACCTTTACTTTCGCTTCTGTACTGCTGGGGGAAACGGTGACAGCATCGGTTGCAAAGGCATTTCCTCCCAGAAGAAGTGAGCTTGCACCAATGGTAGCTGTGACTAAAACTGCTTTCATTGTTCTCATGATAGTGTGGTTTTTAATGAATATTATTCTATAACAACGCCGGGGATTTTATTACATTTTTACCCCGTTTTTCATTACCATCATTACTCAATTGACGTGCCATATGATATAAAACCCTCATATTCATTTAGATATGTGAAAAATGATCTCTCAGAGACTGTCCGGAATCGTAATTAATAAAGAAAAAGTGTACGAAAATGAACATATTTAAGATAAAAACATCTTTTTAGCTCTTTTTTGAAAAAAAAGTGGAGTAATCCCAGAATAAACAGGGCAATTTTAACTGTTA
>SDBT01021110.1_pt1 | contig 10180 bp, 6 predicted proteins | sample 2277101 | NCBI WGS metagenome assembly SDBT01 (sample SAMN10404973, study PRJNA504765) | marine sediment metagenome | isolation source: marine sediment core GS10_PC15, 103 cmbsf | place: Arctic Ocean: Southern Knipovich Ridge | collected 2010
TAAAGAGGTCTTTGAGGCTGGCCGTAAGAAGCTCGTTGCCGCCCTGCAGAAACACGATATTACCAAGCCCGGCGGGGCGCTTAATACCTACGGCACAGCCGTCCTGGTCAATATCATCAATGAGGCTGGTGCCTTACCCACCCGTAACTTCAGCTCAGGGCGGTTCGAAGGGGCGAGCAAGATTTCTGGCGAAACCATCAACGAGACCTGCAAGAAGCGGGGCGGCGTGGGCATGACCGGTCACAGCTGTTCCCCGGGCTGCATCATCAAGTGCTCCAATGTCTACCCCAAGCCCGATGGCACCGAGCTGGTCTCCTGCCAGGAGTATGAGTCGGTCTGGTCCCTCGGCGCCAACTGCGGCATTGACAGCCTGGAGGTTACCGGGGAGCTGATTCGCCTGTGCAATGACTATGGCGTGGACACCATCGAGGCCGGCGTGACCATCGGTGTGGCCATGGAAGCCGGACTGGCCAAGTTCGGTGACGGCAAGAAGGCCATCGAGCTGATGCACGAAATCGGCAAGGGAACACCGCTCGGCCACATCCTCGGTGGCGGTGCCTCGCTCACCGCTGACACCTTAGGCATTGTCCGCTGCCCGACAGCCAAACGTCAGGCTATGCCCGCCTATGAACCCAGAGCTATCAAGGGCATAGGTGTCATCTATGCCACCTCCCCCATGGGCGCCGACCACACCGCGGGCTACACTATCGCCCCCGAGATACTGGGGATAAGCGGTGAGGTGGACAAGTTCGCCATAGAAAAGGGAGACCTGGCACGCAACTTCCAGGATACCACCGCCTACTTCTTTGACAGCAGCGGTCACTGCCTGTTCATCTCTTTTGCCTGCCTGGATGACCTCTCCGGTCTCGAAGGCGTGGTGGAAGAGTGCAATGGAGTGCTGGGCACCAACTGGACGGTGGACGACATGATAAAGATGGGCAAGGAGATTGTCGATAAGGAGCGGGCCTTCAATGATGCGGCCGGCTTCACCAAATCCCACGACCGCCTGCCTGAATTCATGAAATACGAGAAGCTCCCGCCCCACAATGTGGTCTTCGATGTGCCAGATAAGGAACTGGACAAGGTTCACGGTCGCTAAAGGTTATTGGACCATTGATTCACGAGCCCCCTCCGCACGGAGGGGGCTTTTTTCTTGCTGTCGGAATAAGCTATAATGAATGTAGCTGTTTTTTTCCACGGAGGAGACCATGAATAAGGTTGAGGTCAGGCTCTACGCTTTCCTGCGAAGATTCCATTCCAGCCCGGGAAGCAGCGAAGCCCTGGTCATGTCACTGGACAATGAGACCAAATTGGGAGACCTGCTGGATAAGCTGAAGATTCCCAGGCAGGAGATAGGCGTGCTCATGATAAATGGAAGCTGGCAGAAAGAGAGCTATCTCCTCCAGGATGGGGACAGGATAGGCATATTCCCACTTATTGGTGGGGGATAAAGATGGTCGAGGTACACCTTTACGGCAAACTGCGCCGTTTCACCGACAACCAGGACCCCTCCCAGGATTCCATTATCAATGTTCCCATCAGCGATGGAGACTCAATTGAAAATATCGCCCGGCGCATTGGCATTCCGCTGGAAGAGCTGGGCAGCAATATCTTTCTAAACGGCGAGTACTCCGCATTGATCAGAAAAGTAAACGACGGGGACCGCCTGGGGATTTTCCCGGACAATATGCAGCTCCTCTACAAGTGGCATTTTCATAAAGCTTCATAGCGGATAAGGTGGCGTAAATTGTATCAGGCACCGCGTGGCACAACCGACATTCTGCCGGAGGAACAGGCTTACTGGCGTTACATCGAGCAAAAGGCCGCCCACATCTGCCAGCTCTACGGTTATGAGCGGATTGACTCCCCGGCGTTTGAGGATACCTCCCTTTTCACACGCAGCGTGGGGCCGGGAACCGACATCGTGGAAAAGGAGATGTATTCCTTCGCCGATAAAGGCGGCAACCCGCTCACGCTGCGCCCGGAGGGCACGGCGCCAGTATGCCGCGCCTACCTGGAGCACGGGTTTCACAGTCGACCGCAGCCGGTCAAGCTCTACTATCTGGCCCCCATCTTCCGATATGAAAGACCACAGGCGGGAAGATACCGCCAGCACTACCAGTTTGGCTGCGAGGCCATCGGCGACGACGACCCGGCAATCGATGCGGAAAACATCGACCTTGCCTGGCAGTTTTTCCGGTCGCTCGACCTGCAGCGCCTCACCCTGCAGTTGAACAGCATCGGCTGCAAGCAGTGCCGGCCGGGTTACCTCGGCACTTTGCATGAGTACTATACCAGCCATGCGGCGGCGTTATGCAACGATTGCCGGAAGAGATTAAGCCGCAACCTGCTCCGCCTGCTCGACTGCAAGCAGCCGTCCTGCCAGGAGGTGGCTGACTCGGCACCCCGCAGCACCGACCACCTCTGTCCGCAGTGCCGGGAGCACTTCGACCGGCTTATAACTTACCTCAATCTGTTACAGGTTCCCTTCGCCCTGAACCACCGCCTGGTCCGCGGGCTTGATTACTACACCAGAACCGTCTTTGAAATCCAGCCGGAAAGTGGCGGCGCGCAGAGCACCATCTGCGGCGGAGGGCGGTATGATGACCTGATTGAGGAACTGGGCGGCAAACCGACGCCCGCCATCGGCTTTGCCATCGGTATGGAACGGATAATTCTCAATTTAAAGGCGCAGACTGTACCCGTCCCATCCCTGCCCGGGCCGATGGTATTCATCGCCCACCAGGGCGCTGAGGCCAGGAACGAGACGGTCAGGCTGGCATCTCAGCTGAGGCAGGGGGGCATCGGTGTCATCATGGCCACGGGCAACCGCAGCCTCAAGGCACAGCTCCGGCAGGCCAATAACCTCGGCGCACATCATACCGTTATCATTGGCGAGGACGAGTTGAAAAGCGGCACCGCCTCACTCCGTGATATGACCACCGCCCAGCAGAAAACGGTCAGGGTAAAAGAACTGCCGGAACTCTTAAAAGGTTGACGCAGCATAGGCATAAAGTACTATAATACTATTGATTTATGTAAATTTATTACCCAAAGGTATTGACAAAATTATTTTTTACGTTTATATTAGGTATAACACTTGTAAAAAAGGAGGTGATGCAATGGCAGGACCCGCGAGGGGAGCGAGCTTTGAACTCGAAAAACGGACCCAAAGAAATCTTTGTCTCCATAAAATAAAGAGAGTCATAGAAATATCTCTATTTGTGGAGATATAGATATATCAAATTAGGAGGAAAATTTAAGGTCGATGAAAAAGAAAATACATAAAATATGGGGTATAGGCCTGGTAATCGTTCTGGCGGCCAGCCTGCTACTCTCCGCGGCGCCAGTGTCGGCCGGCACCCTGTCCTGGGGCTCTGAGGACCTCCCCGATGAACTTGAGCCTGGGACTGACGTCATTGACATGGCAGTTTCCGGTGATGGCTCGACCATCTACGTTGCCGTATCCGACAACCAGAGCTACCGGTCAACCAACGGTGGCGAAAGCTGGTCCACAGCCACTGTTATCGACGGCACTGACGTGATGGCTTCCGTTGACTTCATAGCCGTCGCTCAGGACGACCCGAACTATATTGCAGCCGCCAACGCTACTGGCCCACACGTATTCATCTCTGACGATGCCGGCGCCAACTGGGATACCCTGGGACTGGTCGACACAGCAAGCATGACCGTCAACGATCTCACTATCTCGGTGGAGAAGGGCGGAAACCACTTCATTGCCATTGCTGGTGCTGACGGTGGCGCTGCTCAGTTGTGGACCTACGAGATCGGCGCGATTGGTTCCGCGTGGAATGAAGTCAGTGCAGACGCTGGCTTCGACGCCGGGAATGACGTAACTGCCGCAGTCGCGTTCTCTCCCAACTTCTACTCGGACCAAGTGATGGTAGCGGTAACATTTGATGCCGCCACTGATGAGGTCAATTTCCAGCTGTACAGCTTCAACACGTCCACCTGGAACTCCGGCGCTTTCACCGCGTATCCGGAGAACCTGCAACAGGCATCGGAAACCCTTACCTCTTTGGAGTCGGCATCTCTTGCCCTGGCTCCGGATTACCTGGGCAGCGATGACTCCATGCGCATCGCCTTCGTCGGTTTGGCCCTCTCGGGGGCAACCGTGCAGGAAAGCGAGGGCATATTCCGCCTGGATGACGACGACGTGGAAGTGGTCAAGGACGAGAAGGCCATCCACAGCGTTGCCTTTGACGGGTCCCTACTCGTTGCCGGTCGCTACGACAACGCAGGCGTCTATCGCAGCACCAACGCGCTGGACGATTCGCCATCCGTCAGCGGCTCCACCTCAACAAAGAATCCGGGTAGCAGCTCCGCAACTCCAAAGGTTCTGGTCGGCATTGCCGGCAGCACCGTGGTGGCCGGTACCTCGGGTGATGAGAGCGCCTTCGCCTACTCCGTGGACGATGGCAAGAGCTTCAACGACATCAGCCTGATCGACACCGTACTCACCACTTTAAGCGATGTCGCCATCACACCCGATGGCAGCGCGACCTACCTGGTAACTGCTGACGCCGGCGGTACCGAGATGAGCGTCTGGAAGCTTGACAGCAACTGGGAGAGGATTTATTCCAACGCATCTGGTACCAACGATTTCATCATCCGCCTGGCTCCCGATGATTCCGACGTCATCTATCTGGCCGACCGTGGCGGCACGAGCGTCTACTTCAGCTCCAGCGGAGGTGCGGATAAGTGGTTCACCCGTATCTACAAGGAGTCCACCGGGATCACTGACATGGCGATAGAGACCGGTGGTGATACCGTCTACATTCTGACCACCAACGGTTACGTCTCCAAGTCAACCAACCGCGGCTTCACCTGGGGCTCCAAAGTGTCCTCCAAGCTCAGTGGTGGTAGCAGCATGATCGCCAGCCTGGGCGAGGACCTTGTGATAGCAGGTAGTACCGATGGCCGCGTGTCCTACTCCACCGATGGCAGCACCACCTGGACAAAACTCAGTGACGAAGACTTCGATGAGACTGGTACTGTCCAGGTAACCGCCACCGGCCTGGCCGACGGTGACTTTGTCATTGCCGCTTCCAACGACGAAATCTATTCGTGGGAACTCGGCGAGGCCGACTCGTGGGATGACATCAGTCCTGGAGGCCGCTACACGGGCAACGTCACTTACGGTATCGGTATCACGGAAGGCGTGCTTTACGCGGTGGCCGATAACACCACTCACAGCATTCTGGTACGCACGCTGACCCCAACCTCGGACTCCCCCACCTGGAGCGTTAAGGAGAGTGCCGGCTCAACCTTCGGCGTTGCACCAACAGCGCTGAGGATGAGCGTGAGCGGCGGCGTCACCAAGCTGTGGGCAATCGATAATGACGCCTCTCAGGCGCTCTTCAGCTACAAAGATCCTCTGGCAACTATCGGTGTGGAAATGTCCCTGCCTACAGACGGGGCTCTTATTCCGTTCAACCCGGTAAGTGGTCAATCCTTCCAGGTGATTTTCACCTGGGTTACCCCGTCGGACAAGGTCTCGGAGTATGACTTCGAGATTGCTACTGACAGCGGCTTCAAAGAGGACGTGCTGTCCTATCCATATGCAAAGTCCTCCGGAACCTGGGATGCAGGAGATGTCAACAGCCTGATCGTTGGCCCGGGTGCTTCTCTCGCTGCTCTCAATTTCATGCCCGACACCACTTACTACTGGAGGGTCAGGGTAGACGCTGGCGGACCGGTCCGCAGCGCCTGGTCTGAGACTCGCAGCTTCACTATGGGTGATTTGCCAGAGCAACAGGCTCCGGTAATCATTCAGGCACCTCCACCGGCACCGATAATCCAGGTACCACCGGCACCGGCCATCACGATCCAGCCACCGGAAATCGTGCTTCCGGCACCACCGCCCCCACCACCGGATATCATTCTCCCGGCGGCACCAGCACCGGCACCAGCGATACCAGCCTGGGCACTCTACGTCATCATCATCATCGGTGCGGTACTGGTAATCGCGCTCATCGTCCTCATCATGAGGACCAGACGAGCGGTCTAAGGCGCGATAACACTCCGTAACCCCGAGAGCCCCCCGAAATGGGGGGCTCTCTTTTTGCCCAGAGCTATTGACTTTGCTCTCGCCCCAGAGTAAAATTCGCCACATGGCAAAGTTAAAGTTGCTTTTATCACTTACCCTGCTGGTATCTATACCGATATTTGGCCTGACACAAAGCGCTGCCGTCTCTGCCGATGAAGTCAAATGGAGCCGGGTGAACATACCGGCGGAAGGAAATGCCGGCGACTGGCTGCTGGCCAACGGTTCTGACGTTCAGCACCTGACGATGTCAGCCAATGGCACCCTCTTTGCTTACGTACCAGGGCTTACCTATACTTTTTATCGGTCTACGGATGGCGGCTATCGCTGGTCATATATCGGTGACGTCCAGGACAGCATTGTGGACATTGCCATCTCCCCGCAGGAAGATAACGCCCTTTACTACGCCACTTCCGACAACGTTTACCGTTCCACCGATGGTGGTAAGAAATTTTTCCAGCTTGCCGCTAATCCGGGCGGGGCGGGAAGCAATAATATAGAAATCACTGATATCGCCGTCACCCATATCAGCAGCAACATTATCGCCGTCGCCACCAGAGACACGGACAACTCTGAGTTCGGGGGCGTTTACATCCTGGATGAGGAATCGGTAATCACCAGCTGGGTCGATAGCAATATCGGCAGCTATGACGTTTATGCCCTGGCGTTCTCGCCCGGCTACGCAACTGACCGGCAGCTGGTGGCCGTGGTTACCGATGAGACGGATACCCTAGTAAGATTTAAAATCGGTGATGCCGGTTGGGGCGCCATCTTCGGCAATGCCACGCTCGACAAAGACAACTCGAGAACACCTACTTCCGTGGCCGCTAACACCTCAGCTGCTGTTGCTTTCCCCACAGAATATGAAGGCACATCTCCAGATACCACCTTATTCGTCGCTATTGATACCGGCACCGGTGACGGCGATGCCTACAAAATTGTTACTGGGGAGTCGCCGGGAAGTTCCAGCGCCACCGACCTCAATGTAGGCTCTGCTTATAGCATGAGCAATATCGATATTACCGGCCTGGCAGCGTCCGGTGTTAATGATGCTGTATACCTGCTGGCTGGAGCCGCCGATAGCGCTCAGACCTATTACAGCGAGGCTGATGGGCGCAACTGGACTAAAAGCCGAAAAGAGCCCACCGGCGGTTCCAATACCTGCGTACTCATGAACACCGACTTTTATAGTGATTACAAGGCATATGCGGCGACCAGCGGCAGTGACAGCGCCTTCTCGTTGAGCGACGATGGGGGAGTTATCTGGAATCAGGTTGGTTTGATTGATGACTATATTTCCGAAATCAGAGATTTCGCACCTTCACCTGATTATAGTCAAGATAACACGCTTTTTCTGCTGACATTCGGGGCTAATTACAGCTTCTGGCGGAGTACCGACGATGGGCATAAATGGGAAAGGCTGTTATCCAGCAGTCTGGATGATGTTGATACCATTGACCTGGTTGAGCCTTCCCCAAAATATGGAAATGACGGCCAAGTCCTTTTCCTGGCCGGAAATAGCAACGGTCAGTCGGTGCTGTGGAAGTCAGTTGATAACGGGCAGCGGTATACAAAGTACCTCGCCGTAGACCCTGATTCTGGCACCTCGCTGCCGGTTCATGCCTGGAACGTGGTTGATGATGACACCCTGTTCATTGGCAGTAGCGTTGGCGGTAATGCTTATGTCTATCGCACAACAAACGGAGGGTACACCTACCAAAGCGGAACCATTGCGGGCAGCCAGATGATAACCTCCATTGCGCTATCACCCAATTTTGACCACGATGGAACGATACTCATTGGTGGCAGCAACGGCTGGGTCTACCTTTCTAACAATGATGGAGAAAGGTTCGAACCGCTGCCACCTGACGCAACGTCGCCGCCACTCAGCGGATCAGTATCCGTGGCTTTTGATTCAGATTTCAGCAGCAATCAGATTATCTATGCTGCTAGCACCACTGCCGATGAAGGGGTTTACCGCTTTAAGATAGGTTCCAGTGATGAATGGGAGAGCATCGATAGCACGCTGCCCAGCGGCGGGAAACTCAATCAGGTAATCGCTACTCCCACTGGAGTGCTATATGCCAGCAATATTAAGGCTGACGGCGGTATGGAACGCTGCCTTAATCCCACCTACTCACTCGGTCCCACTTTTAAGACAATTACCCGGGGGCTCAGCGATGGTGTAAAGTTGTCCGGCCTGTGGTACCATGGTTTTCACTTGTGGGCAATCGATACTAACCAAGCCCGATTACTGACCTATTATGATAGTCTCACCTCGCCGGTGACGTTACTCTCACCTGCCGATAACGGTGATGGCATTGGTACTCTTATCAACCACTCCATCAGTAATGTTCACTTAGACTGGGACGCGGAGAGCGGGGCAACCACATATGAGTGGCAGCTTGACTTTGATACCGACTTTTCTTCCGTCCCCACCGACTTTGAAGGTACAACCAAAGCAAGCACAACAAGATTGCCGACCCTTGAGCCGGCAACGACGTATTACTGGCGCGTACGGGTAAAAGAGCCGGCATTGAGCCATTGGTCGTCTAAATGGTCGTTCACCACCTGCCTGGATACGGATACAACGAGCATAAAACTGGAGAGCCCTGAATCGGGGGGAACAGGTGTCCCTGTCAAGCCGTTGTTTCAGTGGAGCGCGGTCCCGGAAGCAGTAACCTACGAATTGCTCGCATCAAGCGATATTCAATTTTCCAACCTGGTTATCAGCCGAACCGGTGATTTCTCGCTGCCCGCTACTGCCTGGCAGGGAAATCTAGACCTCAATCTCGGTACCACTTACTATTGGAAGGTCAGGGCCATTAGCGCTGATACCAAAAGTGCCTGGAGTGCGGTGGGCTCATTCACCACGGAGTTGCCACCACCATCTCTGGTACAACCTTCCGCGCCGCCAATGGCAATGATTCCCGTACCTGCCCCATCGCCAGCAACGCCACCGGTGCTCCCAACTCCACCACAACCGTCGCCACCCTTACCACCGCCGGCGGCACCAGTTCAGCACACCCCTGACTGGGTGGTCTATCTTATCGGCGCACTCCTTCTCGCTATCATCCTGCTCATTGTTACCATTGTGGTGCTGGCGCTAGGCCTTAGACGCAGCTAGTTATCCATACAGACGGATAATAAACGATGCCCTGTGTTACCTTTGCCTATATGCATAATATAGGATAGAATATATTACAAACTAGAAGGTATGAGGTCATAAATGGCAAGGTGTCCTAACTGTGGCCAAGAGACGACCGGTAGCGGTGATTACTGTCAGTATTGTCAGTATCCAATATTGAGGGGCGGTCATGCCAGACAGCGACGGGCGCAAGTGCTTGCCAGGAGACAGGCCGAAGAAGCGGAAAAGTTAGCCAAGAAAGAAGCTGAGCGCGAGGAAAGGGAAAAGGCTAAACGAGAAGCTGAAGAAGCAAAGAGAGCCCAAGAAGCCGAGAGACTGGCCAAAAAACAGACCGAAGAGGAAGAGAAAGGGGCGAAGGAAGCAGCAGAACGCGAAGCCAGAGAAAAGGCCAAACGCGAAGCTGAAGAGGCAAAGAGAACTCAAGAAGCCGAGAGACTGGCCAAAAAGCAGACCGGAGAGGAAGAGAAGAGAGCGAAGGAAGTAGCCGAACGCGAAGCCAGAGAAAAGGCCAAACGCGAAGCTGAAGAGGCCAAGAGAGCCCAAGAAGCCGAGAGACTGGCCAAAAAACAGACCGGAGAGGAAGAGAAAAGAGCGAAGGAAGTAGCCGACCGCGAAGCCCAGGAAAAGGTTAAACGCGAAGCTGAAGAGGCAAAGAGAACTCAAGAAGCCGAGAGACTGGCCAAAAAGCAGACCGGAGAGGAAGAGAAGAGAGCTAAAGAAGTAGCCGACCGCGAAGCCAAAGAAAAGGCCAAACGGGAAGGTGAAGAGGCAAAGAGAACTCAAGAAGTCGAGAGACTGGCCAAAAAACAGACCGAAGAGGAAGAGAAAGGGGCGAAGGAAGCAGCAGAACGCGAAGCCAAAGAAAAGGCCAAACGGGAAGGTGAAGAGGCAAAGAGAACTCAAGAAGTCGAGAGACTGGCCAAAAAACAGATCGAAGAGGAAGAGAAAGGAGCGAAGGAAGTAGC
>SDBT01021111.1_pt1 | contig 10179 bp, 20 predicted proteins | sample 2277101 | NCBI WGS metagenome assembly SDBT01 (sample SAMN10404973, study PRJNA504765) | marine sediment metagenome | isolation source: marine sediment core GS10_PC15, 103 cmbsf | place: Arctic Ocean: Southern Knipovich Ridge | collected 2010
AAAGCAAAGTCTCCATCAGCAAATGCGGTATCAGTAGCAACAGTAACAGCACCAGTTCCTGTATTAACTGCAGAAACAGCAGAGCCAGTAGTTCTGTCAAATGCGCCAAGGTTTTCATCGTGCATAGCAACGGTGTCACCAACTTTAAAGTTAGCAGCAAATGCGGCAGGAACTGTGAATTCAGTTGCTGAGCCAGCGGAAACTATAGCACCAGAAGCCGCTAACAGCTCTTGGTTAATTTCCTTAATATGGTCGATTTGAGCATTTTCCATTTCCATGCCCATGATGTCTCCAGCGCCACCTTCCAGCTGCGCGATGAATGAGGCCTGAACGGTTACACCGAACGTTGTGCCTACAATTCTTGGCAGACTGGACACGGTAGCGATATCGGAAACGTCGACCGTTGGTAGTGTACCAGCTTCCGTGATGGGTCGGCTTCTGCCAGCACCACGGTCAGTTCGTACCCTCCAACCAGCTGTGTTGCCCCACACTGTTCGAGGAAGTGCATTGAAAAAACGAGTCTGGTTGTTTAGTGCGTGCCATACCTTTCTTCCGAAAGTTGTAGTGAAAATATCACCACTAATGGAGGCACTGGCAGTATCGACACCCATAAACGTCTGCTTTTGAATGAAGTCAGGACCGAATACTCCCATAAAGTTGTTTGTTCTATTAGCTTGTGCTAAATATTCAGCTAAAGAAGGATTAGTTGGCATAATTTTCTACCTCTAAAAAAAATGGACAGTTTAAAATTTTATCCACCGATTATCTCTCTAGGAAGTCCGTCGTGCTGGCCAGAATCCCGCCTTGCACGTAGATGGGTTAATTCCTTCCAAGACATACTAGAAAGTTGTTCGGCCACGTCACCATTGTTTGCAGATTTATTCAATACAATGTCATCTAAGCCCATTGTACTTTCATTAATTAGACGAGGCTGTTTGCTAATTTCTTTATTCCAACCCTGCTTTTTCAGAGTGGCCTCAGATCTTGCACTTACAGCTTTCTCAAAATCAACTCCATTGGATTTAGGTGATCCTTTCTTAAGTTTTATATATGCCTTTTTTATAGACTTATACATCTTTTCGTAATCATCTTCTTCCATTGGATATTCTGCTGATCCCTCAAAGGAATCACGTTCCCCTTCACCACCAGCATCATCAGAACCACCCATAGGAATATCCTGTGAGGCTTCTTCCAATTCTGGAATGTCCATGTCCATTTCCAATTCTTCTTCTGCATCTTCAGTCATGACGTCATCTTTAACATCATCATGACCATATAGAGCTTCATGCTCTTTAAGGAAATGCTTCATTACTGCAACAACTTCAGACTTTACCATTGCCTGCAAAGGCTGTTGGATTTTACTGGTATCATTGGTGTCTTCAGCATCTACCTGTTTATCTTCGTCGCCACCATTTTCAGTGAAAATTTCTTTATGACTAACGGAGCGCATCTTATCAGCATTTAATTCCATGTTTTCCATTTTTAATACTTCGAAAACAGCGGTACTAATTTCTTTAATAAGTGCAGATTTACTTTCATTTGCTTGTGCCTTTTCTAAATCATGTGCTCTTTCTAATTCCTCTTCTTCGTGCTCCTGTTCTTGCTTATCAAGGTGAACATTCATTTTAGTAAGTGTTTCTGAAATTGCACCAAGCGCAAGATTATTCTTGCGATCAGTAACATCCATCTTAGATACTAATTCGGAATAAAATTCTTGTTCATTCATACGATATGTTACCTCATATTGAATCTTTAAAGATTATTCGCGAATTGGTCTAAGCCACCTCCGATCCGCAAACACAAAAAAAGACAGACAAAGAAAAACTCTCGCTTTTCTAAGCCTGCCCTTTCCGCTGCAGCTACTAACTTAAATTAAGTCATAGCAACTTATAATATGGTATATTATATTTTATAATAAGTAAAGTTTTTTATATTTTTCCTATCATGGTCATTGGATCATTATATATATCATCAATATTTTGGATTGATTGTATATTTTTTAAATCTTTGGCTGGGTCGAGTTCTATTTTTACTATTTCATAAATATGACATATAAATAAAATAGCAGTAGCTTTCTTTGCACGTTGTTCTAATTGACTATTAACATAATCATTTAATTCATATCCATCATTAATGTGTTGAAATGTTGCTGCTGAAAGTTCTGATTGAAAATATGTATAATAATGTGATTTAGCCATTAATATGCTGTCTATTTGTTCATAAATATATTTATTTAATTTTTCATTCGACTCACGAATTTTTGATGAATTTGGATATTTTGTTATAACGCTATTTCCAAGACCACAATACATTAAAAGTGCCCCACGAGTATGTGCCCATCTGCTTTTACCAGTTCCTTCATTCATTGTATTCTTTTTTGGCGGCCAAAATCGTATCGAGCCTAAAATTTTCCCAATATATTCATGATCTATTCCATCTATTTGTACAAGCCATTGATATGCTGGATGAGAAGTAACTTCATCGCTAATATCATCGCTTAAATTATCTTCAATAGTTTCTAATGCACTGATTGTGTTCATTTGATAGGACAAATCATTCTCTGTTCGCCCATGAAGTTTATTAAATTCTACATTTCCTTGTATATATTCTCGTAATTTTTCAACTTTAAAGCTTGTATCTGCAAGCCATCTTAAATCATGCATTTCTGGATATTGAATTTCTTCTATTTCATTTTGTTGTTGAATTGTTGTTTGCATCATATCTACTCCAAATTAAAATCTTTAGCGTGGGCAATAACTTAATTTTAAATAATCCTTTTATTTAATATCCAATTATATTTTTTCAAATTCTGTTGTATATTCAGGTAAGCCATTCACTTCTTCAATTTTATAATCACTAAATAAATTAGGAAATCTGTGTACTACTTTTTCGCCTATTTTTCCAAATACATATCTAACTTCTTCTTCTGCATGTCTACTAGTTCTAGTTTCCAAAAGATGTCTAAGCGTTCTTATATTACAAGACCATCCAATATCTGTTGCCATTCCTTCTGGAAATATTCGTCGTATTATTGTATTTAAACGCTTTTTAACATCAAAACTTTTTATTGAATCTAATTGAAAAATATCTTCAAGCCGTTGTTTTTGTTCTTCAATCATTGCAACAGTTTCAACTATTATAGACTTTGCATCTTCAGAATTTTGTATTGTAATTTCGCCACCATTTCCAGAAATTACTTCCATGTCATTCGGAATCCAAAAACCTAATTCTTCTGAACGAAAATATCGCTGCGATTGTTGAGAAATAGCTATGCCTACGCGATGGCGAACCAACTCATGGGTAAAAACACGGGAAACATCACATATTTTCCAGTTAAGCCAACTATGTTCTAAAACAGAACCGTGTTTTTGTTTAATTATATTCTTAATATATACATCATTTCCTTCTCTAATTTTATTTACATTAAGATTAAATCCAGGCTCCCAACTTTCATAACAGCCCCTTCCAAAAAATTCAGCAAAAAATTCAACATCACTTTTAGAATTAGTAGTCCATCCCATTACACCAATATGCTCTAAATAATTCCATATTTCTGTTTCATTTTTTTTGGTTTCGCCAACTAAAAATATTTTTGGCTCAACTTTTTTCATATCATCCTCTATTAATTTTTATGAATAGTATAAATTTCTGGAGCTTGTAATTCCATACTTACTTCTATTGTACCGCTTGGGCGTTGTTTCCAACATAAACTACACACCCATACATTCATTCTAGTCAATGGATTAATTGCAACTTTCATTGATATTATTGATGAATCTTTATGACATATTTCACATGGAATTTCCACTTTATACGACATTTTCCTTTGTATTTTTTTGTTTCTTTGGTGTAAATTCTACTGACATATTATTACCTTTTAATGATGGTTTGCTGTCAGCAGTTGCCATTTCTTCTATTGTTCGTGCTATTGCTTGAATAATTCCTAATCCAGTTTCGGCTGATTTAATTTCACGACCCTTAAATATAACAATGACTCTCACTTTATTTCCTTTATTAAGAAATTTTTGAAGAGCTTTAATCTTAACATTTAAATCATTTTGTGCAATGTGTAGACCAAATTTTAATGTTTTGATCTTAAGTTTTTTCTCTATAATTAATCCTCATCCATGCAATTAATAGCTTCACTAAGTCTTTTTATTTTAATTTTATTTCGAATATCCATTAATATTCGTCCTAAACAATTAATTCCCACACCATTACACACACCCCAATATACATCATTGTGATTATTATTCTTAATCAATTCTTCATCACCTGTATTTAATAATTGCTCTTGTAAATCAAAATTTTGATTAAATTTTTCTAGTAAAACTACATACATGGCTGCAAATTTAAATTCATCCCATAATGGACGAATTTCAATTTGGCGACCCATTCTTTTAGCCCTTTTAGGAGAAGAAGCTAATCTAATTTTTTCAATGTCTTCTGGATTTTCAGTTTTTTGTGCTTGATATAAATGTTCAGATGATGAAAATATTTTTCCATTCCATTTTATATCAACAAGATAAGAATTATTTAAAAATGCATAAGTATCTTTAAATTTATTTATCATCATAAAATTCCTTTCTAACTGTGTCTAGAAAACTTTGAATTTCTTCTATATTGGTTTTTTTATATTCACTTTCATCATGAGCTTTAATTATTTCCTTTTTTAGTTTTTCTGAAACATCAATAACTTGCCCAAATGATATATTTTGATTTTTAACATCCATTAAAAAATCTATCCATGAATTATATTCAAATGGAATTGTTTCAACACATGTATATTGATCTTGAACCTTAACTGAAAAATCATGTGTGCGCAATAATTCAATTCCATTTAATAAAACTCGAACATGTGCAGTAGCAAATTTAAACCGACGTTTTTCATTTTGATATTTAACGTCTAACATTCTTTGACCTTGTTGATGGGAATAGCCTTTAAATGAATTCAGCACCCCAGTTGAAGACCAAACATGTGGAAATAAGTCTAAAAGACCATTAGCAACCATAGCATGTTTCATATTCAATTTATGAGGCTCAGCTTTAAAAACTTCTAAAATTGATGGATTTGATTGTATTGCAAGATTCAAAAAATGTCCAATCTCATAACTAATAGCATCCGGATCATTTGAATGAGAAATTCCAATAGATGGTTTTACCTTTTCTTCATCGCCTACTATAAAAAAATCTTGAGTAAATGCAGCATGAACACCTTTAATATCAGAATCAGATTCAGGAGTTGCTAATCCATGGGCTTGTGATCCAACCTCACATCTTAAAATTTCAATTACTTTTCCCATATATCATGTCCCTTAGCAGAATTGCAACTATTACATGCATATACCAAATTTTCTTTTGTTCTTGCACCGCCATAAAATTTGGGAATATGATGATCAATTGTAGCTAAATCTTCTCTCTTTATATGAATTTTATTACTTCTATTTCTGGGATAATGTAATTTAATATTACAATAAAAACAACATCCTTTTTGTTTTATCCAAATTGAAGGATGCTTAACATCTAAATGTGGCACTAACTTATTTTTTCTTGCGACCTTCATCATTTTTAAGTCGCGTCGTTCCATATCCCTGTATCTACTTATGCCAAATATTTTTTCACGCATAAGTAGATACCACATATTCTTATGAATTTTTTTGATATATTTGGGCGTCGCCAACAAAAACTTGGTCCATAAAATATAGATTTTCGATACATTGTGCTTGGGGCAAAAAGCACCCACGCTCTAAGACGAAGTCTAAATTAATATAGACCCACACATCGCCTTCTTCTGACATATAAGTAAAAGTTTTTTTGTAATAACTTACAAAATGGACCCACACGTTACCAAATTGTTCATTTAATTCTTCCCTAGTTAACATTCTGCTCTTGCATCATCATAAGCTTTTTTATATTCTGGGTCAAAGTCATATAAGACTGCCTCTGTTGCAGCTTCATATTTTCCTAAGCGAATTGTGTGGCCATAATCAATTATTTCAAAATCATCAAAATCTGGATTAGGAGAATTAGAATTTTTATATCTACTAAACCAAGAAGATGGAATGGTCATTTGTTTAAATTTCTTTCCACGCAGCAAAATTATAAATTCTTTACTTTTCCGAACAGAAATTCCCACAAATAAATTTTCTGAATTAGAAGATTTAAATACTTCAATTAAATCTTCTATTGATAGTATTGTGAAACCATTAACTTGCATTATATTTATTTTTGGTAGACCAGGTAGGACTCGAACCTACAACTTCCGACATATAAGATCGGGTTTCTGCCAATTGAAATACTGGTCCATATTAATCTGTTCTTTGCTTCCACTTTGTATTCTTAGGCCATTTAACCTTATTTATTCCACATCGACATTCGATAACCTGACCCTTCTCTGATTGTAACCAGATTTTAGGTGCAGTCCAAGTGCCCCCTAAGTCTTTCCATTTATGAATGTGAAATAAATTAAACATTTTTTGGAGACTCGGGCGGGAGTCGAACCCACGACATGCTGGTTAACAGCCAGCCGCTCTGGCCACTTAGCTACCGAGTCTTATTTTAGTTGGCCCCAGGACTTCCACCTAGGGAAATATCCCTTTTAGCTGCTATTATATGTACGATGTACACCGTAGGATTAGAGATGCTGATTTTCATCGGCGCATCGCAGCTTCGCTCCCACCTCAATGTTTATAGCGTCTTATTTTCCGCCACCAACTATTTACTTTTATCTTATGTTGCTGATGATATTAGATTTTTTAATGCCTCAAAGCAGGAATCACATGTATCATAAGACCCATATCCTTCTTCGGCATCTCCAAAGGAAACATATGCCTGTACATCTTTATTGTTATAAGTGATTTTAATCCTCTTATCATTTCGTTTATCAAAATATTGGACTTCACAAATATCACACTGCAGTAATCTTGCCATGGTTTTCTCCTTAATTTTTTATGGTGTCCCAGGAGGGACTTGAACCCTCATTTGCGGTGTAGGAGACCGATGTTCTATCCATTGAACTACTAGGACTTAAAAATGCCCTATCAATGCACGAATTTGAAGTTCTTCTGGGCTTGCCTGCTCATCACCATGATCTTCACAATAATAATTTTCATCTTTATCATATCGCGCAGTATCATCAAAAAAACTTATCGGCATATAGCTATGGTCGCTACCTGGTGCTAAAATTGGTAAATCATCAGGCATATCCTGAATAAGTTTCTTTAGCTTTCCTACAGTCATCATAATTATTCTTCTTCCTTTTTATAATTTTCGATCCATCCTTCTAATCCGAGATTATCAGGAAGTGCTTCCATTTCGTCACTCCAAGCTCCATCTTTTTTCATATCAATAACAATGGGCGCTTGAGGCTTTTGATTTCGATGAATTGCACACCATTTAGAAATTCCCCAATGTTCATCTTCTTTCCACGCCTTATATAACTTTTCTATATCGTATGCAGGCAATGGTTCGGCATCAGAACACGCCCATGCAAATAAATCATTACAATTCACCATCATTTCTGTTCGTTTAAATCCAGTATCTCCACAACAAACAAATAATATATCTTCTCCAATTAATTTAGCAACTGCCGCTTCCATCATAAAATAATCTTTTTCTGTAGAGCTAATAGATAGATATACTTGGCGATTTTCATGTTCTTCTATATCTGTTTTACACCGATAATATCCTTCTATTAATGTGATGATGTTAATCCATCCAGGACTATCCATTTCACCATTTTTTTCCATTTCATCACGTTCTTTTTCCATCTGTTCTAGTGCTTCTAAATACATTTTACTCTCGCTCCCATTCCAATAAGCCGTCAATCATCTTATCCATATCGCCAGCCATGATCTTTTTAATATTAGAAAACTTGCTATTATTGCGATGGTCTGTTATTCTATCATTGGGATAATTATATGTGCGAATTTTTTCCGCTCTGTCCGCACTTCCTATTTGTAAGTATCTATTTTTATTTATTTCTGTAGCTTGTTCTTCTTGTGCTTTCTGAAATAATCTAGATCGTAAAACGGACATTGCTCTTTGTTTATTCTTCTCTAACGATCGCTCATCTTGACAGACCACTACAGTTTTAGTAGGCTTATGGGTAAATCTAACAGCTGTAGCATTTTTTTGTACACTCTGTCCGCCATTTCCACCGGCATTGAATGTATCAATTTTTAAATCATTTGGATCAATTATGATATCAATTTCTTTTGCTTCTGGCAATACTGCTACTGATATTGTTGAAGTGTGTAATCGTCCATTAGCTTCAGAAGCTGGAATTCGCTGTACGCGATGGACGCCGCTCTCAAACTTCATTCGATTAAATACATCTTTACCTTGTATTCCAAAAACTATTTTATTAAATCCCTTTTTAGTTTCATGAATTTCTAATATATCTACTTCCCAATTTTTTAATTCAGCATATTTATAATATGCACGATATAAATCACTAGCAAAAGAATTTGCTTCATTACCACCAGCACCCGTTCGTATTTCTATAATTACGTTTTTATCTTTCATGACATTCATTATGTATTTTTGGTAGGGATAGAAGGAATCGAACCTCCATCACGGAAATATCAGTTCCGCGCTTTACCATTAAGCTATATCCCCATCTGTCAATTATAGGCCGACTATCTTTACAAGTAAATACTATTTATCTATTACAAGTAGCAGAAGGACATTCTTGATATATATCATTGTTATAATAAATACCACATTTTTCACAATAGGTCATATTACTTTTTTCCATATTTTTCATTTCCTTTTTGAATTAAATTATTCCAAAAATTAAAAATTTGTTCTCCATAAGCTATGCCAGTTGTAAATATAAATGCCACCCCAACGAACGGTGAAAAGAAACCTATAAAAAAGGCACTATCCCTGTTTGACGACACAATCCCAAAGATTACTGGAATAAGCAAAAGTATTGTTACAAAATAACCAATTGTTGCTATTGGCCTTTGCCAGAAAAAGCTAATTATTTTTGTCATTGTCATATTTATTCTTATATCGCTTATTTCCACTAGCTATAAATTTTACTATTATGTCTCCAATGGCATCTTGGTGAATAATTATACCAAGAAATGCACTTATAATACTACCAAGAACTCCTAGCATAATGGCTACATCATATATTTTTGCAATCATCAAGCCACCAAAAACTATGGCCACCACCAGCGTAACAAAGCCATGTGCACATATAGGAAAATTACGCCATATAACTCCAGCCCAATTATCTATTATTTGCATCACGTCTCCTGAAAATTAGAACTAATGATATAATTGTCATAAAAATTCCTACGGTTATTGAATTTTCCCATTGCCGCAAAATTCATGTAGTGATAAGTGCTACAGAAAACCCCACCATCATGATCTTAAGCACTAATACTGAAAAGTCACGATCACTCATTGCAAAAATTTTCTTAATCATTCTACTCCTATCAATTCTAATGATGCACATTTAAGAATGTGATCAAAACTATATTTAGACTTATATAATTTATATATATTACAAAATGGACACATAGAATAAATAAGTGACGTGTTTAGCATAATTTTATGCGTAGAATCTTGCATATCATCAAATGTAAATACACAATCTAATACAGGCTTATCATTTGAAATATTAAATGTAACTTGTAATATTCCTTTTTCTGCAGTTGAAAAAGTAACTGTGTCGCTGGGTGAAAGATTAATTTCTGATTTATGCTTTATAGGTATAGGCTTCATTTATTGAATGCAATACTTAATTAATAATAAATCTCTGCCATCGTCGTCAATTGATATAACAGTTACTTCAGGATGTTTCTTTGCCCAGTCGTCGGCGTGATCTGCACGACGATGGTTTGAAAACATTTTAGAACCAAATCCACCCTCGGTACATAATGGTGCATTTATAGTTGGGATTGGCGTATTTGGTATGGCAACGCTATTGCACCCAATCATTGAAATCATTAAAATTCCTAGTATTAAAGTCTTCACTTCAATTCCTCTTCACGATTATGATAATTCATTGTAGCTTTTTTAGTAGCTTCTTTTATTTTATTTGCCCATCGTCTTTTGAATCGTTCTAATGCTATTTCGTCTTTACTTTTATTTGCTTCAACTTCTAATCTTTTAATTCGCGAACGATGGTTGGGGTCGTTTATATGAGGATCCTCTTCTGCGCCC
>SDBT01021112.1_pt1 | contig 10179 bp, 11 predicted proteins | sample 2277101 | NCBI WGS metagenome assembly SDBT01 (sample SAMN10404973, study PRJNA504765) | marine sediment metagenome | isolation source: marine sediment core GS10_PC15, 103 cmbsf | place: Arctic Ocean: Southern Knipovich Ridge | collected 2010
CTTGAAAAATATTATCCAGACAACGTAGTGAAAAATGATATTATTTGCGCCAGATCTGTTCATCATGCTTATGATCAGGTGCTATTTACTTCTTATGGCCAAAATCCGCTATTGATGCGTGAAAAAGATTTTCGCAGACGGATTTTGCAAGAAAATTACAATATTATTTTACATCATAGGCTTGCCATTTCTACATGTATTCGTCATATGTTGCCCAACAATGGTATCAAATATGTTTTACTGAATCATACTTATCATCAATTGCAAAAGGTATCTAGTTTTATTCGATGTGATTTTTATATCTCTGTTTGTAATTACCTGTTTAGGAGGACGAAATGGTCTTCTGTGATTCATCCTAGCAGATGCATAGTTATTTTGAATGGAGTGGAAAATGATTATATCGACAGTATCGAGCCTTTTGATCTTGACGGTTCTTTTAAGACGGGTAGATGCCATAGGTTAGTATCGAGCAAATTTAAACCAGATTCACTTAATTGGATGGATAATGTAGTTTTGCCAGAAATACCTGGTTATAAACATTATATATTAGGTCATCATACTGAATCTAAACGCATTTGCAAGAAATCTAAGTCTTGTAAATATTTTGGCAGTATACTTAATAGACAGAAAAAAATGTCCATTATCAAAGGATTTGATGCGTATTTTTATGAGACATTTCAGCAGGAAGGAGCTAGCATGGCTATTTTAGAATCATTAGCATGCGGGGTTCCTGTATTGTGTATGAAATTTGGTGGAAATTCAGAATTAGTTACCGAGGGCGTAAATGGATACATAGTTAGTAATAGGGAACAATTTTTGGAAAAGATGAAATATCTTTCAAATCCTGAAAATCTTGCGAAAATGAAAGCTAGTACACTTGAAGATTTTAACAATCGCCTTCATGTGAAATATATAGCCTGTAAATATATGCAAGTATTCGAAAATCTATTAGGTCTTAGTAAGTAATGTATGAACTACCCAAAGGCTAAAGACCTTTGGGTTTCCTGCTTCAACGAGGGTATTATACAAGAAAGGAGAGCGAATTCCTCCCCCAAACTGAAGATTTAGGGGTTTTTTCGCTTAGTAATGTATAAAATTAGCATACTGACTGCCTGTTACAATAAGGCTAATTATATTCAACAGTGCGTAGAAAGCATATTGAAGCAAACTTACGATAATTGGGAAATGATTATTGTAGATGATTTTAGCGATGATGCAAGTCAACATTATCTAGCTTCATTAGATGATCCGAGAATTACTGTAATAAGAAATGAAAGTAGATTGTTCTGTTCTTCATCTTATGCCAGGGCATTGGAACATGCAACTGGTGATATCTGCGGTGTTGTTGACGGTGACGATGCTCTTCATGAAAAGGCAATGGGCATTCTTTCTCAAGCATATGAACAGCATAAAAACATTGACCATATTTATACGCAATTTATTTGGTGTAATAGGCATTTGAGTTCTAGCCGAAGAGGATTCTCAACTCTGCCAGATGGTAATGGCAATCGTTCATTGGTTGATATGGCACTTAAAGGCAAGCATTGTTACAGTCATTGGCGCACTTTTAGGCGAAAACTAGCAGATAAAGGAGTTATTTTTCCACAAGGGCTTGAAGTCTCGGTGGATAAAAATATGGGATTCACATTAGAAGAGCTAGGTCCTGGGGCTTTTCTTCCTCGACCGTTGTATTTTTACCGATATTATAAGGGCAACATGTCTTTAATCCAACCAGAACAACAAAAAGAGACTACTTTAAAGTTGGCCAAAAAGTGTAGGAAGCGACGTAAAAAACACAAAATTAAAGTATATCCCATTAGAAAAATAGATTAAATATGCGAGTGTCTTTATCTAGAACATTAGATGGTACTAAAGGTTTACAAAAGTTTGGATCTTTGCTCATTGAAGAGCTGAGAAACAATTTTGGCGTGGAAGTTGTTGATAAAGATACATCATCTGATATTCATCTTACTATAATTAGCGGAACAGTAAAAAAGGGCTCTAAAAACGTATTGCGGCTCGATGGCGTTTACTATGATGTGGGCAGAATAAAAAGTAATCATCCGATAAGAAAAAATATCTGCGATATGGATGGGGTTATTTATCAAAGTGCATGGTGTCAAGTATTTGTTGAAACAATGTTGAGTGTGCGCGCTAAGCAATCGGTAATTATTCATAATGGCAGTAGTCAGCAATTGCTTCGTCAAGCTAAACCGTACAAACATACATATGATAAAGTATTCGTATGTTGTGCGGACTGGAGACCCAACAAGCGATTGAGGTCTATAGTGCATTCCTTTATAAGATTGGCTAATGAAAATGCTAATATAGGGCTATTCGTAATGGGCAAGCCAGATTATTTTTTTAGGCATCCTTGTATAAAGTACTTCAGTGTTGTGGGTAGTGAAACTTTGTTTTCGGTTTATAAGTCTGCGGATTATATGTGCCATATCTGTCATATTGACGCTTGTCCAAATTCAGTAGTTGAAACACTTTTATCTGGATTGCCTGTGTTATGTAACAATATTGGCGGCACACCGGAATTAGTTGGGGGAGACGGTATTATTTTACCTCTAGACAAACCGTTCGATTTTAAGCCGATTAGAAACATGGAAGTTGTAGGGCCTGATTCTGTTGATGGTAATATTCTTTATCGGGGCATGTCGGATATGATGTCGAGGGAATGGAAAGTTGATAGACCTGATCTGGATATTTCGCAAAGCACTAAAAAATACTACGAATTTTTTGAAAAATTATTAAGCAATGAATGAAGAGACGAACATAACGATTGTAATCAGCAATTACAATTACGCCATGTTTGTAAATTCGGCTATCGAAAGCTGTTTAGCACAAACAGTTCCGTGCAAAATTATTGTAGTCGATGATTTTTCTGGTGATAATTCTTGGAAAGTGATTTGCGGATATGCCCAAAGAGAAAATAACATCTCAGGTGTGAGATTACGAGAAAATAGCAGAGGCAATGCCAGAGGCAAAAATGTGGGTATTTGTATGAGTGATTCTGAGTTTGTTGTTTGCTTAGATTCTGATGATATGCTGCTTCCCTGGTCTCTAAAAAGTAGAATTGACGCAATAAGACCCGACGATGATTTTATACATGGTTGGGCTAAGGCGGTTGAATCTTGTGAAAGCTATTCAGCGATTATGGTTAAACACATGAATGCCTTTAGGGGTCCAGCAAAATATAAATTTAAGCCAGTTTCTAAAATGAAAGAAAAAACCGATGAGGTTAGATGGACTTGGGATATTCAGGCTTCGGCTGTTTTGACTCGTCGTTCTATGTATGACAAATATGGCTTATATGATGAGGATATGATGTGGAGTATTGATAGGGAAATGTGGTGGAGGTGCTTATCTCATGGAGCAAAACGCAACATGATACCCAAATACGTTTCTATCTATCGCAATCATTCAAGACAAATTACACGAAATCCAGCTCGCAAAAATCCCAAAAAACGAACTCAAGAATTAATTGCCAGAAAGACTTCGCGCATTGAAATAAACAGTAATACTACTCTTCTGATACCTGATTATGATTACGGATCCTTTATAGATTGTGTTGTGTGATATATGTCATCAATTTTATTCGTGCCATTTTATTCAGGTGAGTTAGGATGGGAGCTGCTTAATTACATTCCCCACGTCAATTATTTGGCTGAAAAGCAACAATACGATGAAGTTCATGTAATCGTTAAGCAAGGCTATCAGGCTTTATATCCCATGGGCACCCATTTCCATGTGGGCGAATTATTCGGCAAAGACAATAGCGTGGGCAATAGCGGATATGGTCGTCCTCCGATTAATAATGCCGTGTTAGCAGATTTGAAGAAAAGGGCAGGTGGCAATTTATCTGTGGTAGATGACCCAAAGGCTGGAATGTCTTTCTATAAAAAGAGAACGTTTCTTCAATACAAGACTACTCATACATGCAATGTCTCTGTTCCTGATAACTCTGTTGTTTTGTGTATAAGGAGGCGAAAATTCGCGAGTTATAAAAACTGGGAAGCAGACAATTGGAATGGGTTGTGTGATTTTCTTCATGAGAAAGGATTCAATGTTGTTATTGTAGGAGAAGGGATGTCTTTTGATGTCCCTTCATATTGTTATGACTTGCGTAACAAAACCAGTATGGGTGATTTTATAAATATAGTGCATCAAAGTAAGTTTGTTGTGGGTCAATCTACAGGAACTACCCATTTGACTGCTTTGTGTGGAGTTTTGCATGCAGTATGGGGACCCAATCGCATTAAAGAGCGATATTTAAAATCTTGGAATCCTTTTGGTGCTCCAGTTGAATTTTATGCCTGCAATAGAACAAGTGTGAGCCGCCAAGAAAACAAGAAAGAAAGAAATCATAAAGAGTGGAATTTTTCTTTAGATGAAGTAACACGTCTTATTGATAGAACTATTAAGAGATTGTAATAAATGCATATTGTTTTTAATTTACTCAATGTGGGGCTAGGGAATAACGGTGGCAGTAGAACTCTTATTAAATGCGCAGAAACTTTGCAAAGATTAAAGTGTGATGTTACATTGGTGAGTAAGTCTAATAATTATTCTTGGCATCCAATATCTGTGAAAGTGACAAGGAAAATGCCATCCTGTGATGTAATTATTGCTAATGGATTTGGTAGCGTGGCAAGCACTATTCAAAGTAAGGTCGCCAAAAAATTCTATTATATTCGTGGATATGAAAAATGGGTTACTACCCCTGAGGCATTATTGCGTTCTTATAGATCATTACAATGTATAACGAACAGTGAATGGTTATCGACATTTTTAAGGGAACATAGCATTAAGAATCATTTAGTGTACCCAGGTCTAGATTTCGATGATTTTTATATTACTCAAACTGACAGACCAAATGTTATCGGAGGATTATTTCACAAAAAACACAAAACTAAAAGGCACGACGATATTATTGCCCTTGCTAGAAACGAAAATTATGAATTAATGTTGTTGAACCGAGACGTTGTCCATCCTAGCACCAGTGATCTAAGAGAGTTTTATAACAACATTAAAATTTGGATTTCCACATCCGAACTTGAAGGGTTGCATAATTGTCCCATGGAAGCGGCTTTATGTGGTTGCGCATTAGTTTGTACTGACCATAAAAATGGAGGAGTATCTGATTATGCGACGGGTGAAACATCTTGTATTTATCCGGCGAGAAATCTCCAGAAGGCCGCTGAGTATATTTTTATTTTGTTAAACGATGAAAATCTGAGAACATCAATGAATGCCAGGATGGTTGAATTGTTGCGTAATAAAATTGGCACCCGAAAAGACAACATGTTACGTTTTTTGGATATTGTAAGTAAATGAATTGATAAGATAAATGACTCGTTCTAAAATTATAGCCGAATTAAGTTGTAATCATAATGGAGATATGGATTTAGCCAGACAGATGATTGTATCAGCTAAGGCTAATGGAGCAGATTACGTTAAATTTCAAGCATGGAAGGAAAGCCAACTTAAACCAGGCCCTTGGGACTCTGATGGGCGCCGAGATATTTATAAAAATGCGGAATTATCCATAGAGCAGTTGTTTGATTTGTCTGTGTTTTGTAATGAATGTGGGATAAAATTTTTGACTTCATGTTTTGTGGACGATTATTTAGGCTCAATTAGAGATTTTAGTAATGAGATTAAAATTCCTAGTCCTGAATGCACCAATAGAGATTTTGTTTTATCTGCCATCAACAAATTTGATGTAGTATATGTCAGCATTGGAGCTTCGACTTTCAAGGAAATTGAATATCTGTTTTCATATGACAATGTATTTGTAATGCATTGCGTATCTGTATACCCGTGTCCAGCTAAAAAAATAAATCTCACCAAAATGCTTAGCATTGCTTCTAGGACTAAAAATTATGGTTATAGTGGTCATCTATTCGGTATAGAAGACGCTGTTGCGGCACTTGCTTTGGGCGCCAAGGTAATTGAAAAGCATTTTACCACTAACAGAAATTTAGATTATAGAGACAATCATTTTGCTATTTTGCCCGATGACCTTAAACAAATTCGTCATTACGCTGACATGATGTCTGAAATGTTTGAAAATTTGGGAGATAATTATCAAAATGCGGAAGAAGAAGTGCGTACCATGTACAAAGGCAGATGGTCAAAAAAAGAAGTGCATTAATGAAATTAGTTGTTCCCATAGTCGACAGAACCAATTATTCAAAGCTCAGCCCAGTATTGTTGCACCTAAAGGACGAGTTGGATATTTTAGTACTTATTAGTTCTGGAATGGCAACAGAACGAATTGGAGATGCTAAATTTAATGTAATCAGTGATGGTTTTCAGGTGGAAGAAATTGACTGTCTGATGATGAATGATTCATTGGAATCTTTGGCTAAAACCTCTGGCATGTCTCTTATTCTTCATTCGTCGATTTATAATAGATTTAAGCCAGATGGATTATTGGCTGTTGGAGATAGATTCGATATGGTGCCTCCTGTTTGGGCATCAAGATTGATGAACATGCCTATTTTTCATATTCAAGGTGGCGAAAAGTCTGGAAGCATAGACAATATAGCACGGAATATTATAACTATTTGCGCAGATAGACACTACGCTTCAACTTATCAGGCATACAAAAATGTTTGTCATATAGTTGGTGGCGAAGAGGGTGTATTATTTACCGGGTGTCCTGCTGTTGAGCATATCCAGAACATTGATGTAGGAGAATTTATAGATACCTCGTCGTTTATTAAGCATTACAAAGACAGTTTCAATATTTATCCCAACGATAAATATTTTGTTGTAATGGTTCATCCAAATACACTGGATGAACATGATGTCGATATGGATGTTTTATTAGAATCTGTAAATTCTTTTAAAATGAAAGCAGTTCTAATTTATCCCAATATCGATACTCATTATAGTTTAATACTTAAATCAATTTCTAAATTTCATAATAGCTTAGTTTGCGTAAAGCATATGCCTTTATGTGATTTTGTTAAGATAATGGCTCACGCATCGTGTTTCGTAGGAAATTCAAGTTGCTGCATACGGGAAACTGCATCTTTTGGCGTGCCTACAGTTATTGTAGGGAATCGACAACAGGGCAGAGAGACAAATGAGAATACAATACGTTGCAGTAAAGGAAAAAATGATATAATGTCATCGATTGGTAAATCTTTAAAACATGAAAAATATCCTCGTGATAATATATATTTTAAACATGGTAGTGCATTGGCTATCTCTAAAGATGTGATAAGCCATATTTAACTATGGAAATCTGCAAAATATACATAGACGATGTTGAGGTGTATAAGTACGCCAATTGGGATATTTTAGACACAGTCATACCAAGTTCTCAATCTGACTGTAATATTTTATGTGTTGGGTTGAATAGAGCGATAGATGATAAATTTATGTTAGATTTTCCCAATGTTTCTTATATTCTTTGCCCCGCTACATGTGTTAACCATATAGTGACAACAAAAAATGTAGAGATAATATCGTTAACCCCATCTTTGTCTTACCATATTTCGGCATCTGCTGAATTCACACTATTTTTGATATTGGCATCACTCCGTCGTGGTTTGAATGTGCTGGATGGTCAAAAAGTGATAGGAAATGACATTTATGATAAAACAGTCGGCTTCATAGGCTTTGGTAGAATAGGCAATAAAGTAGCTAAATATTTGAAACCTTTAGAGTGCCAGATTATTTGGAATGATATTCGCCATGAGAGTAGTTCTAAGTCTTACGTTTTGCAATATTCTGATATTGTGGTGCTGTCTATGACCGCTGATAAGAGGTACGCCAACTTTATTGGACAGAATGAATTTAATCAAATGCGCAAGAATTCTTATTTCATTAACATAAGCAGAGGGTTTCTAGTTTGTGATAAATCTCTCTTATGTGCGCTGGAGGATAAAAAAATTGCTGGGGCTGCTTTGGATGTAGTAGAGAATATTTCTGTTTATGCTGAGTATTTAGAATCAGAGAAAAATTTAATCATAACATCGCATGTTGCTGGCTCTACCATAGAATCACATAAAAAAGCATGTGATTCTGTTCTTCAATCCCTGAAAGGTTTTTTGGATGATAAGGTTTGATTACTCGATAGCTCCTCAGGCTGAAAGCGTTATTATAGTTGCTGGAGGCTGGTCTGTGCATGATAATATACAAAGAATTAAAGAATACCAATCTAAACACAACAGTACAGTTTTTGCGGCCAACTATAATCATAAATTCCCTATACACTATACTTATTTCGCGGATCCAGATAAATTGATCGAACAAATCAGGAATATAAAATCAGAAATCATAGTCCCACCTAGACTTAAATCAAGAATGAGGGTATTGCGTAAAACAAACTATTTCGTCATTAAATTGCAACCGAGTTCTCCCAGCATTTATGTCTCTTCTAGAGTCCAGATTGAAGATGATGGGACTTTTCCTTATTGTTTGATTGGCACAGCAGGTTTAGCTAGCATAGTAGTTTCTATGCTGTGTAGACCTAAAAGAATGTTATTGGTGGGATTTGATGGATCAACGCCAGATGCTCGTTATAAGAGGATGTTCAATGGATCTAAAGTGGCGTATAATAAGCCCGCTAAAAGAGTAAAAGAAATTTCCTATCTGACCAATTCTCTTATGCCCGCTTTGCATGAACGAGGCATTACAGTTGATACATTTGAGAACGTTTTGTTTTACGGCATACCGAAAGCAAAGCTTGGAATAAATGTAGTATAATTTGGCGTGCTAATGAGCTGAAATATGAAAATATTTAATTATTCAGTAGCACCACCTTCTGACAGTGTTGTCGTCCTTGCTGGTGGTCCATCTACTTCTAGAAATCGTGAACAAATAAAAGATTACATATCTAAACATAATAGCGTGGTATTTGCAGCTAATTATAATTATGGTATTCATGCAAATTACACTTATTTTACAGATATGAGAAAATTAGCAGAACAAAAGAATGCAATTAGTACTGATGTTATTTTGAGGGTACACGGATTTTTATCTGCTCCAAAAAAGATTCGTGCCCTGATTCCAATTATTGAACAGAAATTTAATGTGTATTTTGCGGGCAGCAAAGATAAAAGTCCGAGCGTTTACAGAAGTAACAGAGTTGAAATCATGCCAGACGGGTCTTTCCCATATTACACACTTGGTGCAGCTGGATTTGGATGTATTCTTTTGGGGCTTATGTGTAGACCGAAAAGGATATTGTTTACAGGCATTGATGGTCCGATTGTAGGTACCGACAAAAAAGAAATGTTTGATGGATCCATAGCTATTTCTGATATTCATAAAGATCCAAAAATAATCAGATTTTTTACAAATTCTTTGTTTCCTACTTTGAAAGATATGAATATCTGTGTAGAGACATACGAAGATGTTTATTTTTACGGCTTAGATAAGAGCCAGTTTGGTATTAATGTAATATGAATATAAAACAAAAAACCGTGGCAGTCTTATTAAATGTCAGAAAAGCAAGTAGCAGACGTCACAATAAGCTCTTGCGTGATTTCGGCGGTACTACATTATTCGCCATTGCCTTATCTAAATTAGAACACCTCATCGCTAATGAAAAGTATTTATGTGCGTATGATGATGAATTTTTCAACACCTCAGTTCATCATTCTATTGGAAAAATTAAGAGATCTTACGAATCCGCAAATGTAGATGGTCCAATGTCTAAAGTATTCGAAGCAGCTGAGCAAGTTGAGTCTGATTATTTCATGTTTTTCAATCCATGTTGTGCTCATGTTTCTGTCCAAACTCTTCAGTCTGCCATTGATTGTTTTTGTCATTACTCAAACACTTCTCGTAGTATGACATCTGTGATGAAAACTAGGGATTGGATATTCAACGAAAATAAGGAAATGATTATAGGTCCTACAAGTGATGGTGACACTAAATCTAGTGTTATTTCCTACAGAGTTGCTCACGTATTTCACATTTTTGACAAAAAGAGATTGTTAGAAGAGGATATTATGTGGTCAGGCACTTTGAATGATCCGCAAATATTCGAAATAGATCAGTCAGAAACTGTAGATGTAGACGAAGAGTTCGAATTTATAGTTAGTGAATCTATTTATAGAGGTAAATGATGTCACCAGACAAACAACACATGATTCATACGTACAAAAAACATGGCATATTGTCTGATGCCGAATTGCTCCAAAAGAGCAT
>SDBT01021113.1_pt1 | contig 10179 bp, 8 predicted proteins | sample 2277101 | NCBI WGS metagenome assembly SDBT01 (sample SAMN10404973, study PRJNA504765) | marine sediment metagenome | isolation source: marine sediment core GS10_PC15, 103 cmbsf | place: Arctic Ocean: Southern Knipovich Ridge | collected 2010
ACGCCTGGAGGTGGGAATCGGGGACGTAGGCCCCGCGGACGGCTGCCTCGGCCTCTTCCAGAGCCATCCCTGCAACGTCGATTTTTCCGGCGAGAGGCAGTTCAATGGTTCCCGCGGAGCTGACGCGCGCCTGCATTGGCCCTGGGGCGAGCGCCTGGGCTGTCGTCGTCACCGTGACCGCCAACACGTCGTCCGGACCGACGCGATAGGCACCTAACCGCGCGTCTATCGCTGCTCTGAGAACCTGAGGGTCCGTCGCCGGCTGCGTGGTGGGATTGCCCCGCGCCTCCTGCTCAATGCGCTGCTGCATTTCGAGGAACTCACCGAGCGTGATGCGGTACTCGCAGGCGCCCAGCAACGTCGCAAGCAGGGCGACGGTGCACAATCTCGTCAGCGCAGAGATACTCCAGGACCGCCAACTTTCTACAAAGTCGCTGTCGTTCATCTTGTCTCCTCCCTAGATGAGGTTCGCACAGTAAGATATGCATTTCCGCGTGCGCGGTTGCGCAACGCAAGTGTCACCGCCCAACAGGTAGGATGAATCGTCGGACACGTTTGGTCCTCCATCCCCAGTATCGTCAGTTGCTTTTCGACGCGAGCGAGCTGTGTGGACGCGAACCAGCCTCTCTCGCCCACCATGCTAGATGATATGCACCCTAGTGCACTGAATACAAACGGTTCGAACCCAGAAGCCTTCGCGGACCCTCAAATGAACAATAAGGGCGTTCTCCTAGCCACCAGCACTGAAGCTTCGCACTGGAGGGGAGATGTCGATTTCGCAGATCAGGGGCGTCTCGCCATCCGACGTTGTTCGCCCGATGAGCGTGGTACTCGGAACCTTGCGGTGGTAGGCGCGCGAGACCCAGGCGGCGATGGGGTCATTGGACCCTCGAAGGACCTCGGTTACCAAGCGCTTGTCCATGGTGATCGTGACCACACCGCCCCCCACGTCAGCGCGGAACGTCCGGGGGTCGACTTGCTCGGTGCGGGCGTATTCGGAGAGATGAAAGCAGACCTCCACCTCGTGCCTGGCCGCCGCGTGGATGTAATCGCACACGATGATCCTTCTTTTCACCGCGTCCAGTTCGATCCCCCGCCGATGGATCACCGGATCGCTCAGGCGTGCATAACCGTCATGCTTACCCGCCACCGTCCCACCCCTGACCGACGGAGCCCAGCTCAGACAGCATGCCCCCGCCCGCGGACCCCACAGGAACGGACCCCGCATTACGGACTGATCCTGTCCGTCGATTGCGATCGTATTGTGCGCTCGCGTGGAGCGGAAATAGTCTCTCCACTTCGGGTACGTGAAGTAATCGTAGGTCCCCGGATCGACGAGCACGTCCACACCGAACGCCCTGAGCGTGAAGCTCAGCGCATCGGCGTGGGCGTGGGCGGCAAGGGGGGCGAGGCCCAGTTCGCCGCAGTCGAACACCACGCTGATCCTCTCCGCACCCGCCCCGGACTGGAGAAGATAGTAACCGCTCTCGACCAGCGCCCTGGAGGTGATGCTGCGATCGCCCTGGGGTGAGGTCAGTATCTGAAACTGTTCCGCCCCTCCCGGACCGATCAGCGATCGCGACGTTTGCGAATACCGACCCGCCCACCGCCTGAAGTCCGCGCGGTGGAACAGGACGGCGCCGAGGGGCAACCACTCCCGCACGTCCCGCGGATTCTCCCCCAACTCCAGTACGTACCCATCGTCCGAATCACCGATCATCGGAAGCCTCTCACCTCCTTCGGTGAGCACACCGAGAAACTCGAACATCTTTTCCAATCGCTCCCAGTACTCCGCGGAGAAGTGCATTTGCGTCCAGCGACCCACGAGGGCGGAAAGCAGCAGCAGCTGAAGGACGAAGAGGTGGTAGGAGGTGCTTTGTTCGCGGGTTCCACCATCTAAGAATGTCTGGGCGATGATTTGGCGGTGCAGGAGGCGGTGGGCCTCCGCTCGCAGGCGCGAGGCGCCTTTCAGATTGGAAAAATAGCTCGCGGCGATGAAGACACCAGCCGCCTCGCCGATCGCGTGGTTGTTGCACGACGAACCGCGGGAGTATTTTCGGGCGATCTCCCAGACGTGGCGGTGGACTGCGTTCAAGAGGCGCGTCCTGAAGTGGCCCGCCACCAGAGAAGATTCGCGGATCATGTCGACCGCCCAGACCCAGTTGATCAGGCGGATGGACTCTTCGAGACCGCTCCGCCACTGCATCCCCAACCCGAAAGGGCACTGGTCGAACCAACTGTCGAGCTGTTCGACGACCGCGCGCGCGTAGCGAACCTGCCCGCTGAGGCGATACGCGCGGGCGAGGAGGACGAGCTGGTGCTGACGGCTCGGCTCCCAGACGTACTTGCAATCGCCCGTCAGTTGAAAATCGCGGTAATCGATCCACGCCGCGAACGTCATGGGAGATGCTTTCCCGCTGCCGTGATCGCGATTGAAATCGATCGGGTCACCAAGGTAACGGTCCTCGATGTCCAGGAAGCTGAGGCGATGGGCTGCGATTGCGTCCGCCCGATCCAGCAGCCTCTCGAACGAGCCGGCATCGGGCCCCGCAGACCCTTGCGCGGTCCACTGGGCGACGTGGTTTTCGGTTACTCGATATCCGCAGCGCTCCTCGTCGCTGTTATTGATAAGCACCGAGAGCGGGCGGAGGCGCTGCCGGTGAGTGACCAGCGGGCGGTCGATGAGATCGCGCAGTGACGACCTCGCCCGCCAAGCGGCCTCCTTCGCGGACATCGCGCGCAGCCGCTGAACGTACCAGGTCAGTGCAGGCATGGGTGCACCCGAATTCGAACGGGACGGACAGGTTTCTCGCAGAAGCAACTTCGCTGGGGGCGCCGCTTCCCAGCGTCCGCAAGGATCTCATCCCACTTGCGAATTGCCCGGGTCCTGCTGTAACGCATCGCTGAGAGTCTCGCAGCTTTGGAAAAGTCGGAGAGCTTCCGCTCGTCTTGCAGTAAGTCGATTACGCGCTGGGCGAATTTCCGGGGGTCCCCCCGCGGGACGAGGTACCCGTTGAGAGTGTCCTGCACCAGGTCACCCATGTCCCCAACGTCGGAGACCACCGGGACAGTCCCGCACATCATCGCTTCCATGGCGGAGAGCGGGAGAGATTCCGAATCGCTGGTCAGTGCGAAGATCTTCGATGCCCTCAGCCAATCCTCCACGTCGCGGCGGTGGCCCGCAAAGTGCACGCAATCTCCCAGCCCCAGCTCGCGAACCATCCGCACGAGTGGTTGGTGCAATTCCCCATCGCCAACTATGACCGCCGTCACCTCGCCCTCCCGCCGCACCACGTACCTCATCGCCTGCAGGAAGACGTCGATGCGCTTTATCTTTACGAGGCGGCCGGTCAGGATGATGTCTATGGGTCGCGCACCCTCAGCAGGGCGAAATCGCGCCGAATCGATCCCTCCCGAGACCACGTGAATACCGGTCTCGACGCCCTTTTGGCGAAAGAACTTCGCGGTGCGCGTCCCCATCGTTATCAGCATGTGGAATTGCGAGGCGGTGTGCAGGAGGCGCTTTTCGACGAGCGCATCGGGCGTCTCCATTCTCGCAAAATAGTTGCCCTCCCCCCAGACGCCCCCGTCGAGCACCTCGGCGGCTCCGCCCACGCAGAAGTAGAGCGTCCGGGCCCCTATCAGGCGTCCGAGCACCACCGCGACCATCCCGTTGACCAGCATGTGGAAGCCCCCGACAACGTCGGGCCTCATCTGAAGCCCCGCCCGGACAAACGTAAGAAGGCGGCTTGGTGTTTTCCCTGCGATCATTGTCAACCACCGCGGCGGGTAGATACCCGTGACCTTGGGCATTTCCGGAACGCGGTTCGTCGAGACCATCCACACGCGCGAGCAGACCTTCGACTGCGAGAGAGGACCCAAGTGCGCCTTGATCCAGTTGTCCGAATCGAACCTCCCAGTCAGCAGAATCCGCAGATGCTCGCTGTTCTGGGGCACGGGGTTTCGCCCTCCAACACGCCTGGCAAGGCGTAACGCAGCGCAGTGCAGCGACGTAAGGAAGCGGATCGCGCGGTGGAAAAACCAGCGGCGAACTCGTCGTCGCAAAGAGACAGCACGTTGGGTCCCGCCCCGCGCACTGACGCCCTCACGACCCGCGAGAGCACCGATTGAGTGTAGTCCGTAAGGAGTCACAGTTTCGGTAATTCCAATCGCCTCCAGGGTAGAGACGCGCTTGGGCGGTTGGTGTGGTCCGGAGGGTTGATCTGAAGGTCCACGGGTGGGTTGCGGTTCACAGACAAGCAACAGCGCACCCCCGTAGGGACGTAGAAGGTCAACCCGCCAAGATCGTCCGCGGAGTTGATCTCGGTGACTCCCCCCGCGCTCTCCCCGGGTCGCACATGAATGGTCACCAGGTTGTCCTCACGACGCACGGAGTATTCCAGATGGTCGCGCAGCGCGAGGTATTTGAGGATTCGTCCCGTAGTGGCGACCAGGACCTTGCGGTCCCTCTGCGCCCGGGCGAGACGGCGGAACGCGGTAACGGTCGAGGCCGGAAATGGGACGCGTTGATTTCCAATCTTCCCCAGGTGCGTGTAGAGGATGCACACACCTTCGCGGTCAATCAGGCGCCCGAGCACCTCATCCGTCAGCACCTGGGCGATACCCGAGGGGGTCTCGGCGGAACTGACCCCGCCCCAGTGCGGATTGGAGCGCATGAACTCGAAGACGCACGACCCGTCGCGAAGCGAAATGCTTCGCAGGACCTGGTTCGGATGGTGCATTGCGTATTTTTTCTGCCCGCAGCGGCCCAGGACGTGTTTGGCGGTCTCCTTGGAAAGCGTTCGAGCGGAGGCGATCGGATGCTCCTGCGTCCACAGCCCCCCCCATCGCGCGGGGACGTCCTGGCCGATGACGCTGCTGACGCGCCCCCGCCAGACGAAGCGGACTCCCTGTCCGACGGTAAGATCCGCGTGATATGCCTCGTGCGACGGAACGTCCCCGCACCCGCACGTAACGTCGGTTCCGAAGTTTGTAGCCGCTCGGGCGTGATCGACCCATACCTCGAAGCGGAGCCCGTAGCGCGATAGTTCGTCCAGGGCTCTCCCGGCGTGCGCGCGTTTGACGGCGAGGTCACCGTAGGAATGCAGACAATCAACGTGTCCGCTGCGGATGAGTGTGCGCAGCATCTCGCGGTGCGCCTCGTCGGTGTTCCAGTAGGAAAACTGTCCGCGAGGGGCGTCGAAATAGATCGAGTTACCCACCTCCAGGTGCACACCTGGGCCCATTGAGGTCTCCTCGGTGGTGTTCAGGAAGCGCATCGTTTCCCGGTAGACGCCCCCGTCAGGTGTCCCGTCGAGGTCGCTGCACACCGCGAGCATCGCCCGGTAGGGATATGGGACCCGCCGAATCTCGATGCTCTCACGCTCCACGCCGACTCCGGTGGTTGTGGCCGTGATCGCGAATGGCTCTTAAGTACACTTCGTACGTCCGCTGGGCGACGGTGAGGGGATGGAAACGGTCTTCGGCGATCGCGCGGGACTTGGCGCCCATGGTGCGGCGAAGTTCGTCGTCGGTGAGCAGCTTGCCCAGGCGGTTCGCGATGTCCTGGGGGTCGGTGGGATCGACCAGGTACCCGGATTCACCGTCGCGGATCATGTAGGGCATACCGCAGCGATTCGAGGCGACCACCGGGACGCCACCCGCCATCGCCTCCTCGATCCCGAGCGGAGCGTTCTCCTCCAACGAGACCAGCGCGAACACCGACGCGGTCGCCAGTTCCCTGCGCACACCTTCGCGATCGATCTTTCCGATCAGCTGAACGCGATCGCTCAGTGCGTGCTCGCTCACGAAGCGTTTCACTTTCTCGAGGTAGGCCGGTTCTTCTGGTTGTCCCGCCAGGATCAACTCCGCCCGAACCCCGCTACCGAGCAGACGAGCGAAGCCGCGCAACAACCCGAGTGTGTTCTTTCGCGAGGATATGCACGCGGCGGAGAAGATTCTGCCCTTCCGCTCGGATCTTTGAATGTGAAAGAACTCCTCGGCGATTGGGTTCTCGATATCGTGGATGCAACCTTTGGCGATCCCTCTGAGGCGTTCTCGAACGTACGGACTTATGGAGATGATGTGGGGTTGGGTGGCCCAGGCGTTTGTCTCAAAGAATTTCCACACACTCGACCGCGCGCGTGCGAATCGCTTTCCCGATACGAGGGTATCGGCGTGGATGAAACCGTGGATCGTCAAAACCCTTGGTAACCGAAGGTCCTTCACCATCAATCCGTAGACGTCGTGCGCGTGGACCACGTCAGGCCGCAATCGGCGCAGGTACTCTTTAAGGCGCCTCCGCCCGGTACCGAGCGCAAAAGTCAGTATCCGTCCGGGCTGAGGTAGCCGATGGATTCTCACAGAGTCCCAGGATTCCTCCGAATCGCCCTCGCACGCGGGGTCGGTGGTGACTACGTGCAACTCAATGTTATCCAGGCACTTAAGGGCCCCAAGCAGGATAACGCTGACGGACTCCACCCCACCGGTCGGAGCGGTGAGGTCAACTGGGAATCTGGTGACGAGAGCGACTTTCACTTTCCCTCTTTGGTCTCGTGGGTGCGGGTGGAACCCCCCAGATGCATGAACAGTGTTTCCAGGTGCGGTATCACAGCGGGGAGTGAGTGATTCTCGAGATAGTACTTGCGCGTGTTTTGCGAGATGAAATGATATCTCCCCGGTGACTCCAGTAAGTCGGTAATCGCGCCGATCAACCCGCGCGCGTCGCTGCGGACAATACCAAGGTGGTTTGACGCGATCACAGCGTCCGGGTCGAAGGTTGTGACGATTGGTAGCCCGCGGGTCCACGCCTCGATGAACGTATTCGGAAACCCCTCGACGCGGCTCGTGCAGAGCAAGACCCCTGCGCGGTCGTAGAACTCCGACATCTGCGAATGCGGGACCTTCCCGTTCAGGCGAACATTCGGGAGGGCGCTGACCGACGCCCGCAACTCGCGCGCGTACGAGGAATTCACCGCTCCATCACCGACGATTTCAAACGCAAGGCCCGGGCATCGACGCGCTACGTCCAGAAGCATCTCAAATCGCTTGTCCGGAGTGATGCTTCCCACCCATAAGAGGCGTTTCGCTTGATGATGAGTCCCGCATCGTGCGGGCGTCGCGGGACCGTTGCCGTCGAGCCCGCAATTGCGGATTACCGTCGATTGAACCTGGAAGTTCTCACGAAGCATACGCTGCTGGACGAACGTCTGAGCGATAATGCTGTTTGCTCTGCGAAGCCCGTAACGGTAGAACCTCCGCTCGTGCGCGGCGCAGTGGGGAAGGTGAACTTGACAGTCGGCGTTGCTGGCGACGGAGAAGACGAACTTTCGATTGTGCTTGCGAGAGAAGGCGGCGACGATCCCCGTTATCGCGTCGCTGGTGCGCTGGAAGTAGATATCCGCGTCGCTGCGCATCATCGCAGCCCACAAGCGCACGATGCGTGGGTATACGAATCGAACCACCGGGACTCCGGACGACCTGCGATAACCCTTGAACACGCGGATCCCGCCCACCTCCATCCCGTCTTGCTGACCGTGATCCTCCGTAACGAAGCTCACCCGGTATCCGCGGGCCCAAAGCTCGCGCGCGATGATTACCTGCTGGATCTCCGCCCCGCCTAAGCGGGCGTCGTTTTCCCCGACAAGACCCGGGTACGCGTCCGGAGCGACGAAACAGATGCTCGGTTTGCGAATGTTTGAAGACTCAGAGATCATCTCAAGCGCATCTCAGCTGCGTACCGCTTTACCCTCCCGGCGACGCATGAGAGAGACGGTTTTCGACCCTAACGCGCGGGCGCAGGCGACCGCACGGCGGGCGACGGAACTCTTTTTCAGCGTGGCGCGGAGGCGAGGACCGCAATAGTACGCTCCCATCGCCCTCGGGCCTCGCCGATAAATTCGCAGCCGCACCAGCGGTTCCACTCGCGTCGCCCAGCGTAGTTTCCACTCAGCCGGCCAGCCCAGGTGGAAGCTTGAAATCTCGCCCTTCTCAATCTCTCCCTTAAGGAGCATGTATCGCAGGACGTTGCTCGGTGAGCAGTTAGACCATTTCGGATCGTAACTTTCCTTGAGCGAGTTGATCTTCCCCTGTGCTCGAAGACAGTAATCGAACGCGATGAGCTTTCCGTCCAGCCGGAGCGTGTAGATCGCCAACCTCCCCGCCGCGGAGGCTCCCTTCGCCAATTCAGTGTAGAATCGCCGCGTCGAGGGTTTGACCGCGATCGGAGAACCATACTCACCTTTCCAGCCCAGCGCCTCGAGGGCGAAGCACTCGTCCAGGAGACTCGTCAACTCGTCGCCGCCTTCGACGATTTGAAATTCGACTTTGCCCGCCTTTTCAAGATTGCGGAGTCTTCTGGTGGTATTGGCGATGACTTTTTTCGGGAGTGACCGCAGGAAGCTCTCCCAGGGTCCGACCAGTTCGATCACGGCGTCGCCCCCGAATTGGTTCTGGCAGCAAACGACCTTTCTGGATCGCCCCGCCTCTATCAAGGCTTTGCGAATCGGTCCGGTTGAGCGAAGCGGTTTGAGGTCTATCATCTCGGTGGACTCCAAGAGGTGATCCAGGATCGCACAGCCCACCTCGCCGCGGTCCTCAGCGATCGCGAACGTCCAGTACGGTGTGTGCTGCGTATTCATCACCGACGCCCAGGTGCGGACGAGTGACCCGCGATGCTGCAAGGGGACCACCGCCAGGAGCTTCGCCCCTTCGTAGAGGCAGTGCAAGGCGAGCTGTCCGTCCGCGCCGCCGAACGCGCCCCAGAAGCAGCGCATCCAGAGCGCATCAGCCGTTGGAGAAACCGACCCGCCGTGCGCGAGGGCGTCCCAGTCCTCGCTGATGCGCTCGAGGGCGCCCAATCCGTACCCGACCTCCCAACGCCACTGGGGCACTAGCCCAATTCCTCCCGCGCACCCCGTACGCATGGTTCGGACCGCATCTTCTTCTGCATTTCCTTCAGCTTCGCTCTCGTGGTTCTGTAGTATCGGCGCGGCATGAAGCGGTATTGTTTGCCCTCGCCTGTCTTCTGGGGTCTCGCCTGTGCGTTCCCGTCCCGTATGCGAGTCACCGCCTTGACCATCAACTCCCCCGCCAGCTCATCCGCCTTGTCCGAGAGCGACTCGATCGTATCGGTCCCGGTAACAGCAAGCCGTTCCTGAACGATGATCGCCCCGGTATCGATTCCAATGTCGATGAAATGCACGGTGACCCCCACCGCCTCGCCGTTCAGGACCGCCCACAAGATGGTGTCCTCACCTCGGTAGGTGGGCAGTAACCCAGGGTGAGCGTTGACGATCCCCATTTTGGGAATGCGGATTATGTGTTCCTTGAGTATCCGCGCCCCGCCCACCACGAGAAGGTCCGGACCCAAGCGGTGCAATATCTGCGTCGTGTTTGCATCGTTAAAGTTCTCGACAACCAAGAGCCCCTCACAGAACGGACGATAGTATTCTTCGGACTTCCACGGTGCGCGCCGCGGTTTCAACTTCTGTTTTAGAGCATCCACCCCCTCCAGGAATCTATCGAGCATCCTCTCATATCGCCCCTGTTTGATATACCCCATTAACGAGGTCATTTTTCTCGACAACGTTTTGAGCAGGGGCGCCTGGTTCTTTGTGGGCGATTCGATAATGATTGCGTGTATCTTGATGTTGTTGCTCTTCAGCGCCCTGAGAATGCACGCCCCGCGCCTGTTCTTGTTTGTCAAGACAACTATCTTCATGTCATCCTCTGGACATTAACCGTCAATGGTGAGCGTCGGTTCTGCGTAAAGGCTGCGCAGTCTCGAGCACATCATCCGCGATTCGGCTTCGGAGACATCCCACTTGTGTTCTGTCTTGAGTTCAGGAATGCGGAGTCCCGTCGGTTGTACGTACACCCCGCGCTGCTCCAGGAAGCAGGTGATTCGCGCAAGCCCGGCGGCGGGGTCGTCGCAGAGACGCTCGTACCGGACTTCGAGACATCGCTCAGGACCCACGACGCTGAGGTCTTCAAGGATGTTCCGCTCGGTGTAATAGACTTGTTCGCAGACCTGATCGATGTAATGCTTTCGCTTGATGAGGTCGTATTCTCTCGGGCGGTGGCCCCACCAGATCTGTTCGAGCGGGAGGTTCGCGGAGCATCTTGGGGACTCTCGCCTGGCCGTCAGAAGGGACCTCGCCGCCGCCAGTGGGTCTCGCC
>SDBT01021114.1_pt1 | contig 10179 bp, 7 predicted proteins | sample 2277101 | NCBI WGS metagenome assembly SDBT01 (sample SAMN10404973, study PRJNA504765) | marine sediment metagenome | isolation source: marine sediment core GS10_PC15, 103 cmbsf | place: Arctic Ocean: Southern Knipovich Ridge | collected 2010
GCTCATGGTTCATTTTAACTTCGACACCCAGATCACGAATCTCATACCTCAGCCAGTCAGCATACCATCTCATCTTATCTTTGCCGGGAACCAGGCAACAGCCCAGGATAGCACCACCCAGTTCGTTTTTCTTTTCGAAGATAGTTGGTTTGTGTCCACGAAGTGTAGCCCATCGCGCAGCTTCCATACCGGCAGGACCGCCGCCGACAATAGCAACTTTCATTGCCCGGCTGCTTTTCTTTTTATCCATATTATAAAAATTAAGATCTCCGCAAACCGGATTGACCGCGCATGCGATATCCTTCTTTGCCATCAGAGACTCTTGCCAGCAACCTGTAAGGCAGGAGATGCACTTACGGATCTTTTCAGGCTTGCCAAGTTGAACCTTTGTCGGCCAATAAGGATCAGCCAGCGCCTGACGGCACATACCAATCATATCAGCCTTGCCTTCAGCAATTATACTCTCACAAACCTCAGGGTTTCGCAGTGCATGGCTGATGATTACCGGTATCTTTACAAGCGGTTTTACTGCTTCAGCTGAGTATATTGTCCAACCCTCCTGATACTGCATAGGATCAAATCCTGCACCCGGAGTCTCCTGAATACACTGGCTTAAGTCTAAAGCTGCTGCTCCGCCTCTCTCTAAAGCAACAGCTATTCTCTTGCTTTCCTCAGTATCTATTCCACCAGGAACCCACTCATTGGCCGAGTAGCGTACAATAACCGGAAAATCATTTCCGCACTTGTTATGGATCTCTTTAATAATGGATAATGTGAAAAGCATGCGGTTTTCAAAACTACCACCGAAACGGTCTATACGGCGGTTGAGGTACGGGCTCAAGAAAGCTGACATGAGGTAACCGTGTGCTGCGTGCAGGCATACTGCATCAGCTCCCGCTGCCTGGCATCTCCATGCTGCAAGGGACCACAATTCAACCTGGTCCAGGATTTCTGCTGTACTCATGGCCCTGATCTCTTTACCTTTTTCTTCCGCATTCGCAAAAACGATCTCATGCCCCGCCGACCACGGAAGTTTGACCACCATGTCATTGGTTGACATTATGCTGTCTTTGGGCATAGGACACTGCCTGCCGGGATGCTGTATCTGGGGTATGGCAAGAGCACCATATTTATGAATACTGTTTACTAACCTGGCTAACCCGGGGATCATATTATCTTCATCAATAATTACACCTGTTACGGTTACACGGCCAGTCTTGGAATCCGGAGTACATCCACCAATATTGATCATACTGTAGCCGCCTTTAGCTACCTCTGAATACACCGCTATATCCAGTTCACTGACAGAGCCATCTGCATTCGAACAACTAATAGCAGTCGGCTCAAAGTTAATTCTGTTTTTAGCTACTATACTACCTATACGTAATGGTTTAAAAAGATTTGGATATTTTTGTTCTTTAGCCATAATTTATTCTCCCTATTCAATAATTGATATTAAAATGTAAATTCATGATATTCTTTCTTTTTTATATATTAAAGCCCACCTTCTATTTTTTATTAAACTTTATCAATAGTGATAGGTTATAATTTGAATAATACAATTAGTTACAATAATTAATTTTTACCCTCTTATGGTTTAGACTGTCGAAATATCTTACAAGGGATTGCGCAACTTGTCAAATGCATTTCATCAAAATATTCAAAAAAAACAAATAAATATTAGGGGTCTCCCCTTGGCTCCAGTAACCACTATGTCATGTATGACTTGGGTTTTGGCGATATTACCGGCCAAAAGGGTTATGGTCCTCTGAAAACCCCTCCGGTATCGTATGATATTATTTATCTTTTTAAACGCAGCAAACATTTACCGATAAATTGAGCCGTTTCACCGCGACTAATTAGTTCATGGTTATTGATACATATTTTGATCAAAACTTTATATTTCCTATTAAACGAACCGATAGTTTGTAACATTACCAGAAAGATATAAATTATTTTTCTTATATGACTAAAAACAATAAATCCAGTGGTTTTTTATTGCAAAATATATTAGAATTAATGTATGCGAAAAAATTAAAGAGTCCTGATTTTTGAAGCCGGAATCACAAATTAATTTGAACAAGGAAAAGCTTTTGAAAGATTACACCGAACTGTCACTTGCAGATTTTTTTGATATCCCCGGGAATGATATTTATGAAAGGGCCGGGGATTTCGCTGAATATGTGAAGGAAACAAAAAAAAGAAAGCATTACAATTACCGCAGGGTGTCGGCTACCGGCGCTGCTCCGGTTATGACCATAATCGACAGGTACACCGGGCGTGAAAAAGAAATGATATATCTGGCTTCAAACGATTATCTGAATCTGACCAGGCACCCAAAAACGATAGCTGCCGGGATGGTAGCTCTGGAAAAATATGGTACAGGCGCGGGCAGTGTTCCTCTGCTCGGGGGGACACTTGATATCCATATTGAACTGGAGGAAAAGATAGCCCGGTTCAAGGGCTGCAAAGATGCAGTTATATTTACATCCGGTTTTGGCTCAAACTGCGGTACATTGATGTCAATGCTGAATCAGAACGATGTCGCGATACTCGATATACTGGACCATGCAAGTATTGTTGAAGGATGTAAGAATACCAATATAAAGCTATTCAAGCACAATGACCTTGACTACTTAGAGAAGGTCTTGAAACGTTATTCATCCAAATTCCGGACAAAATTAATTGCTGTTGATGGCGTATATTCAATGGACGGGGATATTGCTCCGTTGGACAGGATCGTCGAGCTCGCAAAAGCATACGGGGCATATGTGATGGTTGATGAAGCTCACGCATCAGGTGTCATAGGAAGCAACGGCAGGGGAACCCCCGAGCACTTCCACATTGAAGGCAAGGTAGACATAGTCGCGGGAACATTCAGCAAGGCCCTGGGAACCGTAGGAGGTTTCATTGCCGCTTCCGAAGAGCTGGCCGAATATATACGTTTTTTTTCAAAAACTTACATGTTTTCAACTGCCATGACACCCCAGGTAGCCGGCTCATTGATAGCCGGGCTCGATGTAATTGAGAACGAGCCTGAGTTGAGGAGCAGACTGTGGACTAACATCCGATATTTCAAAGGAAATTTACTGGACCTAGGCTTCAATATTGGGAACTCTGAAACCGCGATATTTCCTATTATTATAGGGGATGATCTATTAGTCAAAGAAGCATGCAGCGAACTTCATGAAAGAGGTATCTATGTAAACCCGGTGCTATATCCGGCTGTACAGAAAAATCAATCGAGGATACGGATAAGCCTTACGTCCAAACATACGAGGGAGCATCTTGATGAAACCCTCAACGCTCTTGAAGATGTATTTATAAAGCCAAAACAGAACGCGGAATTGATCAAACAAAAATGTGTTGTTTAACTATCTAAAAACCCGCGTGTTGATTAACACAATCACGGGTATATACCCTTAATAACTTCGATCGTAGATAAAATATCATCCCGGGAAACCTCTTTTGAGGTTACAAAACGCAATTCATTCCTCCCGGCTGCCGTTGCACGGATCCCTTTTGAAGAAAGAAGCCCGGCAAATGCCTGGGCGTCACGGCCCGGGTCTTCAAAAAATGTTTTCACAAAATTAGTGTGGACCATATTCAGATCTATTTCAATGCCGGGGAGCGATGCGAGCCCCTCTGCCAGAAGTCGTGCGTTTTGGTGGTCCTCTTTCAGCCTGGAAATATTATCATCCGAGAGGGCCTCGAGACCAGCCGCGCAGAGCCATCCTGTCTGCCTCATACCTCCGCCGAGCATCTTCCGGTAGCGTTTTGCCTTTTCAATAAACTCCCCGGAACCGCAAAGCACCGAACCCACAGGGGCCCCGAGGCCCTTTGACAGGGAAATCATGACCGAATCCGCAAACCCGGCTATTTCCCCGGGCTGGACCCCGAGATACACCGACGCATTAAAAAGACGGGCGCCGTCAAGATGTACCGGAACACCCCGTCTTTTTGAGATCCTGCTTATATCGCCGAACTTGCTCAAAGGAGGAACAATACCTCCGTATCTGTAATGTGTTGTCTCCAGACAAATGAGTGAAGTCCCGGGATAATGGATGTTATCATCCCGTATCGCCCTCTCAACTCCGGCCGGATCAGGGGCGCCGTCCTTACCGGCCACTGTTTTGATCATCAACCCGCCCACGCAGGCAGCCCCTCCGGTTTCGGACGTTCTAATATGAGCGTTCTCCTCAACAATAATTTCCTCACCTTTTTGAGTATGGGTCAACAACGCAATAAGGTTCCCCATTGTACCGCTTGGTACAAAGATCCCCTTTTCTTTTGCAGTAATCGTGGCAGCCCTTTTCTCGAGCTCACACTGCCGGGGATCCTCATCATAAACCGAATCACCCAGCACTGCTTTAAACGCATCTTCACACATTTTAATTGAAGGGAGTGTGATAGTGTCCCTTCTAAGGTCGATTATTTTCATTTCGCTTCCCCTATAGATCGCGCCGGTCCGCAATTTAATTACTCTATTTTCCTAATTATATTTTCATAATCACTACCATTGAACCGTTTCACCGCGACTAATCTTAAGTATGCACCCGATCAGCGCCAAAATTACAATTTTTTCATTAATCCCCGGCGCCGCAATACTGTCTTTGTGTTGACAATCACATTTCAATATAATAACTTCTCTAAGCCAACAACACATTTAAAAAGAATAAATATGCGGATTCTGTGATGCCTTCATCTGTAAAAAAACAAAAAATTAAAGCCGTAGGGCTTTTATCGGGAGGGCTGGACAGCACACTGGCGGCCAGGCTATTGATTGAACAGGGGATAGATGTATACGCAATTAATTTTTCATCGCCTTTCTGTACTTGCACACCGAAAAATGCCGGTTGCGCATCTGTTATCTCCGCAGTAAAAAACCTCGGTGACATACCGCTAAAAAGGGTTGCTTTGAAGGACGAATACCTTGAAATAGTACGGGACCCCAAACACGGGTATGGTTCCGAAATGAACCCCTGCCTGGACTGCAGGATACTAAAAATTAAAAAAGCCGGTATGTACATGCGGGAGATCGGCGCATCTTTTTTATTTACAGGAGAAGTGCTGGGCCAGCGCCCTATGTCCCAGCACCGGCGCTCGATTAACATTATTGACCGCGAGTCCGGATTTAAAGGATACATCCTGCGCCCTCTTTCCGCCCGGCATTTCGAACCGACAACCCCGGAGGAAAAAGGGTTTGTCGACAGGAATAAACTGCTGGCAATTATGGGCAGGTCCAGAAAAACACAGATGTCCCTTGCTGCGGAAAAAGGTATAAAAGACTACCCTTGTCCTGCCGGCGGTTGTCTTCTTACCGACAAATATTTCGCAGACAGATTACGCGATTATCTTAAATACACAGAGCGCCCCTCGATGAAGGATATTCCGCTTCTCAAAATAGGCAGGCATTTCCGCATCGAAAACGGCGACAAGATAATTGTAGCCCGCAATGAGCGGGAGTGCCATATGCTGAAAAGACTCTTCGATAAAAATGATCATCTGCTCGATCCTGCCGATTTTCCGGGGCCCACCGTTGTTCTGCAGGGTAATTCAGTGGAAGATGCTGTTGAAAAACTGCTGCATTACACAAAACGGGTAGTCAGTGAAGAAGTTGACATTGTACATTCTCACCACGGCAATGAAAAAATTGTAAAAGCGGACTTTATCAGGAAAAAAGTTTTAGAGAAAAGCTGTAATGAAATCGAATAAAAAACAAAAAAATTTGGTTTTGAAAGAAGTAAAATCCAACAATAAATTGCAATTTATACATAGATCAACAAACATCGACCGCAAAGCTGCAAAGGAACATATCCCGCTAAGTGAAAAAGATTACCGCAATATAGTGGAGACGATGAGTGAAGGTTTGAGCGTACTGGACACTAACGGTGTAATAATTTATGTCAACGACAGGTTTTGTGAGATGCTCGGGTACTCGAAAAACGAACTTCTCGAACGACCGGCTTCCGATCTTTTAGATAATAAAAACCAGCTTATACTGGAAGAGCAGCTTTCAAAACGCAGAAAAGGACTCGCCGGGCCCTATGAGCTCACTATAAAGGGAAAATACGGAAAAGATGTTCACACGATCACCTCGCCAAGGCAGATATTGGACAGTAAAGGAACAATAGAAGGGAGTTTTGCGGTCATTACAGACATTACCGATCAAAAATATACTGTGGAAAAGTTAAAATGGGAGTCAAGGGTCAACACAGTAATGGCGGACGTGGCAAACAAAGTTCTGGCCGGTTCAGATCAAATAGAAGACATCAGCAGCCTGGTTTTAAAATATTCAAAGGAATTAACAGGAAGCTCCCATGGTCAGGTTTCAATTATCGATCCCTCAAAAAAAGATATTGTTAATAAGGCCTTATACACAGATAAAAGCTTTTATAAAAATAAACCGGACGAAAAGGAAAAATCATACTTGACAGCTGAATTGCACACACCTGTAAACCGCTATATGAATGTTCCGGTAATGATCGGTGAAGAGCTTGTCGGACGTGTTACTCTTGCCGACTCTGACAGGGATTACACCGAAGCAGACATTGAAACGATCGAAAGACTTGGAGAGCTTTACGCGATAGCTATCCAGAGAAACATGGCCGCAGATGAGATACAAAGAAAAACCAATTTAAACCAGTCCCTCATCGATGCCTTCTCCTGCGTGGCTTTGCTGCTGCGGTCTGACCGTGAGATCGTTGCATCAAATAAAGCAGGTATAGCAGCAGGTGTTGTCCCGGGGGGAAAATGCCACGCTACATGGGGCCAGAGGAAAAATATCTGCCCCTGGTGCCTTGCCCCCAGGGCGCTTGAAACGATGGAGCTGCAGCATTTGATAGTCGAGGCGGATGAGATCGTGTGGGACGCGTACTGGATACCCATTGAAAAGGATCTTTACCTGCACTACGCCTACGACATAACGGAGCAGAAAAAAATTGAAAAAGAAAAAATGGATCTTGGAGAGCAGCTTTTACAGGCGCAAAAAATGGAGTCCATTGGGCGCCTTGCAGGCGGGATCGCACACGATTTCAATAACATTCTTGTGGGAATTATGGGTTTTTCGGAAATTTTACAGCTGAAATTCCCCGACAAGACCACCACCGAGGGTGAGGCTGTTGATATCATTTTAAAAGGGGCCGAGAGGGCAGCGGGGTTAACTAAACAGCTTTTGGGGTTTGCTCGTAAGGGAAAATACAATCCCATCCCCCTTAATATAAACAGGGTAATAATGGATGCGGCTAATTTGTCGGAGAAGATATTTAAAAATAATATTACTATAAAATATGAGCTGGAAGAAAAGATAAACTCAGTCAGCGGTGATATACATCAGTTTGAGCAGGTGCTTACGAACCTGATAATAAATGCCAGAGACGCAATGCCTGAGGGCGGTGAATTGCTTTTTAAAACAGAAAATATTCCTGTTGGTAAAAAATTTAAAAACAAGCACCCTGAATTTATCCCGGGTCAGTATGTCAGGACCACGATAAAAGACACCGGTGTAGGAATGCCGGAAGATATGCTCCCAAACATATTTGAACCTTTTTTTACGACCAAGAGTGAAGACAAGGGGACAGGTCTGGGCCTTGCCACTGTATACGGGATCGTAAAAAATTACAGAGGGTATATATATGTTTCCAGCGAGCAGGATAAAGGGACGACTTTTACTCTTTATTTTCCGGTCACGTTAAATAATATTGAGAAAGGTCACGTAAAATCTGAAATTATTAGAGGTGACGCGCGTATCCTTGTTGTTGATGATGAAGAGCAGGTGAGGGCTCTAACCTCCACAATGCTTGAAAGTTTTGGCTATAAGGTAATTCTTGCCTGTGACGGCTTCGAAGCAGTTGCTAAATACAAAAAGAATAAACAGGAGATCGATCTGGTGATTCTTGATATCGTTATGCCCGGTTTCGGAGGCATGGAAACCTTTGAAAATCTCAAAAAGATCAACCCTGACATAAGAGTTCTTCTAACCAGCGGTTACAGCCGGGACGGCGAAACCAATAAAGCCCTGAAAGAAGGTGCTTCCGGGTTTATTCAAAAACCATTCAGGATGGAAACTCTATCAAAAATTATTTTTGAGACCATCAACAATGTCAGTAGCAGCTAAAGGAGTCCATAAAACCCAGAAAATCCTGTAAAACCTCCTCATCCGAAACCGCCCTGCTGCGCATGGTCATGACAGCAAATACTTTACTGTTTTTCGGACAATAAAAACTGCTCACAATTCCGAAAACCTTTTCCCCTTCAGTCGAAGCGGAGCTGTAATGACGGAAAAGCATCGGATCTTCCGATTTTTGCGAATTTACGATCTCACCTCTTTCGACACTAAATATTCCTTCAGTGCTTTCCAGTCCGGCCAATGCTTCTTCTATATTGCCTTCCAGCATTTTTTCATTATAGGTGGAAGTGGTTTCAAACCAGGTCACCTGGTAAGCCCATAACTTATCGTCCGGATATTCCCTGCTGACTATGACAACACCCGATCGGTCGTCGGCTTCTTTCCCAGGCCTTCCCATCCGGACCATACTAAAATCGGCTGGATATTTAAAAGAAAACCCGTACAAGGAAAAAGTCTTAAACCCTCCCGGAATTATACTTACAGCGGGTTTTCGGGTTGTGCATCCAACAAAAAAGACCACCATACACAAGAGTAAAAACATCCCTGAAATGATTGTCTTTTTCATTGAGTTTCCGCCTCGATATAAGTTTATTGATAGCTGAAAAGAACCTCTATTTACAAATCATTTGAGAAAAAGAATTATAACAATTTTCTTGACATAATATATTTAAGCTGATTATTCTTCTTAAACGCAGATTCCCCTTAATAATAACAGTTCCGGGGGGCACGGAGTAGAACTATGTGTGATTACTGTGTAAAGCACGGGATCGGCGGTAAATGGTACCTGAAGGCAGAAAGTTATTCTAACGAGATAGCGGAAAAATACAACCTCCGGGATTTTCTGCTTATCTCAACGGTTGACGGGTTTCATGGAAAAAAAGACCAGGATCTCTATTGACTATTCTGTTTGCACGAGCTGTATGAAATGTGTGGATGCCTGCCCTAAGAAAGCTGTAAAAGCATATATTTGAACAAACAGTTTGGTGACAAAGAAAATTTGCGATGTCCTATCCTATTCAAGGAATGTTTCTTTTAACCAGGCACAGATTTCATCACGCACACTACGAAAAGCGTCAAGTTTCTCCTCTTCGCTTCCCTGAACAGCAGCAGGGTTTTTAAAACTTCTGTATATTATATTATCACCCGGAAAAAATGGGCAGGATTCCCGCGCTTTTTCACAGACAGTCACAACATGATCGAACCTTTTAGCTTTGAATTCTTCGATCGATTTTGAGTACTGGTCCCTGATGTTAATTCCAATTTCCTCCATTACTTTTACAGCGCAGGGATTGACCGTCGTGGCTACGGTTCCTGCGCTAAAAGCTTCATAATGCTCTTTAAAAAAATGGTTCACAAGCCCCTCAGCCATCTGCGACCGGGCTGAATTATGAGTACACAAGAATAAAATTGATTTTTTCATTGGATCTCCCTGTTGTTCGGTAGAAATATATGAAATAATTGTTTATAGTATTGGTTTATATTTAATTTAACATACTTTTTACTAAAAAAGCGGTCCCCCGCTCGAAAGCAGAGGACCGCTTTGTTTTTTTATTGATATTGAGCTGTTACATGTACCGCAAATCGATCCTGTATATTGCCCCGGATTCCGTGCCCACTATTATATCATCTTGATATATCGCCGGACGGATCGTGATCATGCTGTCAAGCTCCCAGCTCTTTACTATCTTTCCTGTAACCGCATCCATCACCACAAGCCTGTTCCTCCGGTCCCCGAAATACAATTTGCCATCATGATACAGCGGCAAGCTTGCTGCCTCAACCGGCTCGAATATTTCCTTACCGCCTTTAATCGACAATGCGTAAAACTCATTGCCGGTGTACGGATACACCCCCTCTTCCCCAAACGGTATGTCGTGGAATATCCCAACCCCTTTGCTCACATCTATTCTGTTCTCCCAGATCACTTCGTTCTTCTTCAAATCCGCAAACACCACCATGCCTCCCCTGCCCGCAAACACCGCCCTGTCCCCCACTACCGTAGGCGCACTGCTCACAGGCTGCATCGCCCCAGACACTATGCTCGACTCTAT
>SDBT01021115.1_pt1 | contig 10179 bp, 8 predicted proteins | sample 2277101 | NCBI WGS metagenome assembly SDBT01 (sample SAMN10404973, study PRJNA504765) | marine sediment metagenome | isolation source: marine sediment core GS10_PC15, 103 cmbsf | place: Arctic Ocean: Southern Knipovich Ridge | collected 2010
TTCGAGGTGACAGGCGAGGGTGAGCTGGTGTGGGAGTATATCAGCCCCTTTATCGGGTACCAGGTGGGGATGGAGACAACCATGATGTGGCGGGCGCACCGCTATCTCCCCGATTTCCCCGGTTTGAAAGGCAAGGATCTTGACCCGAAGAGGTTTTCCCGTGAAAACAGGATGTTCGGTCCCGATTCATTTGTAAAGGAATTCGTTCCCTCGATATTTTAATATACCGGTAGTTTGTATTGAAAGCATGCGGTTTTAATGAAGTCACAAACATAAAACAAAGCATGACATAAAGGAGAATGCCGCATGAGTTTTGCGCGGACACGTATAAAAGGGCTTGCGTTCTGTGATTCGAGAACAGCATTTCACGGTCTCACACTGTTCACCCCGGTTGAAGGAAAAGGGGTATTGCTTATCGACCTGCTGGGTAAATTGGTCCACAGCTGGGAACTTTCATATGGTGCGGCCGCGCCCGCCCAGCTGCTCCCAAACGGAAATATTTTGTACGGGGCAAAACCCGATGACGCTGACCTCCCTGATCTCGAGGGAACGGGAGGCATTATTCAGGAACGGAACCTTGATGGAGATGTGGTCTGGCAGTACCGTGACCGGACTCTTCATCATGCGCCTTTCAGGATGAAAAACGGAAACACTCTCCTCATGAAGTGGGTCAAGGTTCCGAAGGGAGTCGCCGCGCGGGTGAAGGGGGGTGAAACCGGGACCGGGTCCGAAGGCGTCATGTGGGGCGATGCCATACAGGAGATCCGCTCAGACGGAACAGTTGTGTGGGAGTGGATTGCCCACGAAAAGATGGAGCCGGAAGAGTTTCATCGCTGTCCCCTCTGCCCCCGGGATACGTGGATGCACGGCAATGCCTGTGTCGAGCTGCCAAACGGGAACATCCTGGCCAGTTTTGCAAAGATCAACACCGTTGCAATCATCGAAAAAAAGAGCGGAGAAATCCTGTGGTACTGGGGCACGGGCGGTGAGCTCGCGCATCAGCACTCACCCGATTTACTCGAGAATGGGAACATACTTATATATGACAATGGCTTTCATCCCCAGGGTCTTGCCCTGAACTTCTCCCGGGTGGTTGAAGTAAACTGGAAGAAGAGCGAGATGGTCTGGTCCTATGAAGGGCCCCAGGGCGGTACCCTGAAGATGCTCTTCTGGTCATCCATGTATTCAAACTGTCAGAGGCTTCCCAACGGGAATACTCTTGTCTGCGAAGGCATGACCGGCAGGATATTCGAGGTCACCGCGTATCAAAACATCGTGTGGGAGTATGTAAATGCTTTTCCGGGGCCCGATCAACCGGTATCACCGGCCGAGTCAAGAAGTTACCCTGTTTACGGCGCCTATAGATACGGGCATGATTATCCGGGTCTTTCAGATTTTAAACTGTAGAGAGGTGATTTATCAAGCCGGTAAAACACATCCGGCAGGCGCTGGTGGTGCGATACAACGGCGGAGTAAAGTATGAAAAACGTGATTCTCATAACGATCGATACACTGCGGCGGGACGTGCTCGGCTGCTACGGAAACCGGCCAACCCTGACCCCGTTCATGGATTCTATTCAAGAGAAGTGTCTCAGATTCGAAAAGGCATATGCAACAGGGCCCTATACACAGGCTTCGTTTCCGGGTATCCTGACTTCGACATACTATCTGGAGTATGGACGGCAGATGATGCTCCCTGCCGGGAAGACTCTGATTTCTGAGGCAGTGAAAAAAGAGGGGGTCATTACTGCGGCATTTCATTCAAACCCCTATCTGAGCGAAGACTTCGGCTGGAACAGGGGGTGGGACATTTTCTATGACTCAATTGATGATGATGTTCCGGATCTCTATCCCTTCATACGGGGGAAGCAAATAAACAAAAAGGTCGAGACATGGCTTTCCGGCAATATCAGAGACGATATGGATAGATCGTTTTTTCTATGGGTGCATTACATGGATGTACATGAACCCTATGTGGCTGAAGAGGAGTTTATCAATGTTGTTGATGCAAATTTGAAACTCGAAAAAGAGGAGATGTTCGGGCTGTTCAGAGAGGTTATTCTGAAACGCGACATTTCCGATAAAGAGAATGTGGGACTGTTAAAAAAACTGTACAGCGCCAAGGTCCTGGAAGTGGACAGCTGTATGAGGGAGCTTTTTCATATATTCGACCTGGCCGGTGTTCTCGATAAATCGGTTATCTTCTTCGCTTCCGATCACGGCGATGAGTTCGGAGAGCACGGGGGGCTTTCCCACGACGGGAAGATGTATACTGAACTTGTCGGTGTTCCTCTCTTTATATACGACCCGGGCAGATCAAGTGGTGAGGTTTATACGAAGCCTGTCAGCAATATTAATATATCTCCAACTATCGCACATCTTTTCGGATCAGAGAAGGTGAAAGGGTTCAAGGGCAGCTCACTTTTGCCGATCGAAGAGTTCCGAGCCCCCAGCTGCTTTGGAGAAGCTATCAACAAACGGGGCCACAGGGAAAAAAAGGAGGACAACCCCATATATTACTGTCTGCGTGATAACCGGAAAATCATCTTTGATAAGGGGGCGGATTCGTGGGAGCTGTATGATATTGAGGATGATCCCGGGGAGAAGAGAAACTGTTTCGATGGGGACAAAAGAGCAGGGGGCCTAAAACAGGAATTAGAAAGCTTGCTGCAAAACAGGCAGCTCACATAATATGTTTTTCGGAGGGAAACGATGCTTGATGATAAGAGAATTGAAGAGCTGAACGGGAAGATTGAAAAATCAAAGGATGTCTTCAGACAGGCTTTTGAGCGCTTTGCGAAAGAGGAGACCCGTCTTATCTGGTCAGGAGGCAAGGACAGCACACTCACGCTGTGGATATGCCGGCAGTACTGCCTGGAAAATGGGTCGGATCTGCCCGGGGCGTTCACCATTGATGAGGGCGATGCCTTTGAAGAGATAGATAAAATACTGCATCAATACAGCAAAGAGTGGGATGTAGCGCTTGATTGGGGCAAGAACGACGATGTCCTGAAGGCTGCAGGGAACAAGCTCAACGCAGACGTCAATGTTGCGGACCTGAACGAGCGGAACCAGGCGGAGATCAAACGGATCGGTTTTGAGCTTGAAAGGTTCCCCTTTGAGGCAGAATCCTATGTCGGGAACCATCTGATGAAAACCGTTGTATTCAATACTTATATCGAAGACAATGGCGTCAAAGCTGTTTTTCAGGGGCTGCGCTGGGATGAACAGCCTGCAAGAAAAAACGACGAGTATGTGGAAGGTGCCGCCGAGGCGCATCTGGTGCCTGCACACACCCGGTACCGCCCTATCCTGCACTTCACCGAACGGGATATCTGGGACACGACACTCCACTTTGACATTCCCTACTGCCCTCTGTACAGGCAGGGGTATCGTTCACTGGGTGCGAAGACAACGAGCCTGAAGATGTCAGATCAGCCGGCCTGGGACCAGGACCTGGAAAACACGGTAGAGCGGGCAGGAAGGCGTCAGGACAAAGAAAAAACCATGGAACGATTGAGAAAGCTTGGTTATATGTAAGCTGCTTTACGAAAAGGCTATGCCTTTGAAAATCTTTTGGCTTGTAAAAAATCCACCTGCTTTGCAGGTGGATTTTTACCATTATATAATTAACCGTTACCATGTGTCATGAGGAGGATTAAGATGCGTCGTGCTGTTGTTTTGGGTGTTTCCGGTTTAAACCAGGACCTGGTCGGTAACTGGATCGATAAATTACCCGTTTTTAAAAAAATGAGAAAGGACGGGGCATGGGGGCGGCTTGTCAGCACAATCCCTCCATCGTCGCCTCATGCCTGGGTAAGTTCCCTGTCCGGGAGGAATCCCGGGGCTTTCGGCGTGTGGGGGGAGCGGTACCGTTCGGATTATTCTTATACTTTACAGAAAAAGGTTGATTCCGGGACTATTGACGATCGGGTCCGGCCTCTTTATCGTATTCTATCACGGCTCGGTCAGAGGGTTGGAACGGTGAACCTGCCCTGGACGCATCCGGAGCCGGAAATACCGGGCGGTATCTGTATAGGCGAGCGTGCGGCAGGGGGCCGGGGGGAGCCCGGCACGTGGTTCCGGGAGTTTGCCGGAGATATAAAAAAAGTCATTGGTGAGCATATTCACGATGCTCCTTTGTCCGGTGATCGGCGATCCCTTCTTGATAAAAAGTCGATGCTGAGAAATATAAAGAGTATGGATGAGCAGCGGTTTACACTGGTGAAGTATCTGGTCGAGGAAAAACTGTGCGACGCCGTGATGGCAGTGATTGACGGTATGGAGGCGGTCTCTCACCTGTACCTGCGGGATGCTGACAACAATCATCGATTCCATGATCCGGGATCGAAGGAATTGGAGACCCTTTACGAGTACTACAGGTTCATCGATGATCGGGTGGGTGAAATCAGGGATACACTCGACGATGACACCGTGCTCTGCGTTTACAGTGTTTCGGCAGTACTGCGGCTTGACGGGATCATCAATATGAATGAGTGGCTCATAGAAAAAGGGTATCTATGCGTGAAAGAGTACCCCATGGGGCCGGCACCTATTGAGGAAGTGGATGTTGACTGGTCAGCTACAAAGGCATGGGCAATGGGTGGGACCGGTCAGATCCATGTTAATCTGAAGGGTAGAGAAAAAGATGGTGTTGTGGGGCCTGACGAGTATACTTCGTTACTCGAGCAGCTGAAAAAGGATATCGAGGGGATAACCGTGATGAAGGGGCAGCCCCTGTCCGTTGAAGTTTTCCGGGGGGATGCACTCTATTACGGTGATTTCGCTAAATATGGTCCCGATATGCTGGTACATATTGATGAGGGAAGGTGGAGGACCGATCAGCGAGTGGGATTTGGTGCCGGGAAAATCATCAATACAGAATGCGTGGAGGAGGAAATCACAGAAGGTTGTGGACGGTTCGGGTACCTGAGCATTGCAGGTTCTGATTTTCCTGCGGCCGGCGAGGTGGAGCCTGTTTCTTTGCTTGATATCGCACCGACTGTAATCGATATCATGAATCTGCGTGCGCCGTATAATACCATTGACTATGAAATGGAAGGGTATTCATTGCTCCTGGCGTTACGGGATTCGGCAGAAGAGAAAAAGACCGCAGAGGCTGCGGATAAGGAGACAAGGGAGGAGAAGATCCGATCAAGGCTTAAAGCGCTCGGATACTAGAAGACCATGTACGATTTCAGAAAAATACTGCCTTTTCTCATCGTGATTCCTCTTGCCGCAACGGTGCGTGGTTTCGCCGGACTGGGTTCGGGTATCATTACCATGACCACTTTCTCCCTGCTGGATGCCAATCTTGAGCGGGTATCCGTTGTCCTGAATATAGTCTTCACGGTCAACACAGTCATACTGCTGTACCTCTCTTCAAGACGCACAAAGATTGTTTGGCGCCGTGTGCTGTTTGTAAGCGTCGGGACGACGATCGGTATACCCGCGGGTTATCAGTTTATACTCAGGTATCATCAACTGCCGCTTTTCAAGTTTTTTCTCGGAATCATCATAATCTTCGGTTCGGTATACTTCTTCTTTCCATTTCGTTTCAGGAGGAAAATACACCCATCTTTTGGTATACTGTTCGGTGCAATAAGCGGGTTCATCGCGGGTGCCTTCATGTCCGGGGGGCCGCCGCTTTCCCTCTACCTCTACTCTCAGATGGATGACCCCCGGGATATGAAAGGTGTCCTTCAGGCGACATTTATTATTTCAAGCATCGTCAGGCTTGTTACTGTGGGAGTCGGCAAGGAAGGTTTTACGGCGGATGTACTCCTGACTGCCCTCGTGGTAATGCTTCCGGCCGCCGTACTGCTTTATATAGGCCACCGCGTATCGGAAAACCTCGACATGAACCTGTTCAGGAAATTAATATACGGTTTGCTGGGTTGCTTCGGAGTGGTTATTGCCGTAAACGGTATTGCAACATACTTTTCCGGCTCTTGACAGGGCATGTTCGTTTATACTGGTATACCGGGATCAATATATCTACGGTTTGAGTTGTCAAATATCATCGGAGGTTTCGTTAAAATGGGTCAGGAAAAGACAGGTGTCGGTATTATCGGAACAGGGAGACGAGGCTATGATCTTGGTATGTGTATCATCGATCTGAGCGACAGAACAAAACTCGAGATCAGGGCCCTAAACAACCGGACACGGGTCAGGATGGAGGAAGCAAGAGACGCATTTCTGTCAAAGTATGCCGAAAAGGGAGGTTCCCCAGAAATTAATCTGTATGAAAACTATGAAGACCTGGTGAGAGACCCGGCAGTGAAACTTATCATTGTTGTTTCCCCTCAGAACGTGCACCGCGAACACGCTGTTGCAGCTCTGCGGACCGGAAAAAAGGTCCTCCTCGACAAGCCGATGGCGCATCGGCTCGATGAAGCTGTAGTTATCCGGAAGGAGGAGGTGGGGTCAGATAATCCGCTTTTTATAGGTTTTACAAGACGGTATGAAACCACGTGGCTTAAAACCTTCGATCTCGTGAAAGATGGAGCGATCGGTGACCTCAAGATGATTCTTGTCAAGGACGTGCTGCCCTACCATATCTATTTTCATGACTGGCACCGCAGGATGGAGTGGTCCGGCGGTGTCATTGCAGACAAGATATCCCATCTTTTCGATGCCTGCAACTGGTTTGCTCAGAGTGACGCTGAGCGGCTTTCCGCTTTCGGGGGGCGTGCAGTTTTTCAGCCCGAGAAGGACCCGCCCAGCCGCTGCATAGGATGCGACCGTGACTGCCCGTACAGGGTGGTGACCGTGCATGATGATTCGCGGCCCGATATGATGACAGATTTCAGCAGCTCGAGGGAAAGAGAGACCCAACTCGAAAAGATACACGACAATTGTGTGTGGCTCCCCGGTGCGGATATCAACGACCACGGTGTCATAAATGTTGCGTATGAGAACGGGGTGAAGGCATCCATCTTCTGGAGCGTGTTCGGACCGGACTCGGATGATCAGGAAGTATTCGAGCTTGTCGGGGACCGTGGTAAAATCGTTCTCACCAGGCAGATCGGCGAGATCCTTGTCATCAGTGATTACGGAAAAAAGCAGGAAAAGATCAGCACAAAGACGGGTACTTTCGATAAATCGCATTTCGGAGCGGACCACCAGCTGATTCTAGAGCTGGATGGTTTTCTGAAAGGCGCCCCTCCTGTTATTTCAGGCAGGGAGGGGCTCGCTGCGTCGCGGCTGGTGGAGGCTGCCCATCGCTCGATAAACACTGGGGGCGAGCTGATCCACATGAGAGAAGTTGATGACGTGTAGATAGATTGATCTTCGGAATGATAAAAAATAGCTAATAAAATATTTTTTTGATGGGAGGGTTGAGGTCGTGTCGGACTACAAAGTATTCTGGGGCGAAGCCCATGACAACACATATCAGTTTGCTTCCATGCCGGTTACGATCGACGAGGTGTACAGGCGGGCTGCATCACATCTGGATTTTTACGCAGCGGCTTATTACACGGCCTTTGCAAATGCATTTATCGAGGGAGGTCATCTCTCTGAAACTAATAAACCCTACGAATTGATACTCGAGGGATGGAAAGACCGGAAACGGCTCGACCGCGAGTGGGCCGAGGTCCAGGAAGTTTCCCTGTCAATGTACCGGCCCGGGAAGTTTGTCACATTTCCGGGGTATGAATGGCAGGGTGACGGTTCCTCGGGTGATCACAATGTCTATTCGTTAAAAGAGGGTTTGCCTATATTCAGGGTCAACACCATTGCCCAGCTCTACGAGTGCCTGGCCGGGCATGATGCGCTCGCGATCCCGCATCACACAGCTTATCATCCGGGACGACGCGGGCGTGACTGGTCTGTGTACAACGAGGAGCTGTCGCCTTTCGCCGAGCTTTACTCCATTCACGGCTGTTCGGAGACTGATGAAGAGCTGATCGGCCTAAGGCAGAACTCGCACATGGGCCCCGGGCAGGGCGGCGGAACCTATCAGGATGCCCTGGACCTGGGGTATCACATCGGGGCTGTGTGCTCTACCGACAACTGGGGTGATATGCCGGGCCACTACGGGAACGGTCGTATGGCGTGCCTGGCCCGGGAGCTTACACGGGAGAGTCTGTGGGACGCTTTCAAGGCACGACGCGTATACGGTGTCACAGGCGACCGGATCCTGATCGATTTCAGTGTAAATGACGGTATTATGGGGAGCATTGTCAGGGTCCGTGGAAAACGTGTCATACGTGTGAAAGTAGTTTGTTCGGATGCCCTCGACAGGATCGAGATCCTCAGAAACGGCCGCGTAATCGATACATATTGTCATCAGGGACGGTGGAACCTTCCCGGTCCGGGGAAACGTTCGAGGTTTAAGGTCCGTGTCGAGGCAGGCTGGGGGCCGAGGCCCAACGAGCTTGACGTTCCGGACAGGAAGTGGCACGGTGAGCTTACCCTGGAAGAAGGCAGGATCCTCGGTTTTGAGCCGTGCTGGGTTTCACCGGGACAGGGCAGCCCGCAGTGGCAGGGCGGCAGGGTTAAATTCGACATGGTGAGCTCGTCGAGTGACCTTAAAGAGAGGTCGCAAAATGCAAACGTGTTCGAGTTCGAAACCGGGACGGACCGCAGGCTGAAACTACGGCTCAACGGCCTCGAAGAGGAGGCAACGGTCGCGGACCTGGCGTCGTGCAGCCGGATCCTCTGGTACAAGGACGAGTGCGTGAAGATGCTCCATGAACTGACCGGGCTTCGACCCGGAAGTCCTGAGAGGGAGGACATTTACTACATCATGTCCTATCTGGCAAAGATACACCGTGTCATCCCTGAGTCAGGCTACAGCGCTGAAGTGGTTATAGAGGATGATGAACCCCTGAAAGGTGAGACGAATTACCGCGTAAGGGTAGAACAGCGTAACGCTCAGCGGGCATGGTCCAGCCCCATATGGGTGAGACCTGAGGAGGTTTCACAATGAATAAGCTGAATATGGCGCAGCCGATCAGGCTGCACACAAAAACAGCGCCGAACCGCATCGTGTACCACCCCATGGAGTGCTGCGATGCCGATGAAAGAGGCGATCCAACCGATCTTACGCTGGAACGGTACAGGAAATTCGCCGAAGGGAAACCGGGTTTGATATTTGTCGAAGGCTGCAAGGTAACGAAAGAGAGCCATGGAAGAATCCGCGATCTCGGGGTAGAGCCGCACAACATAAAGGGTATGTCAAAAATCGTTGATACTATACGGGAAGTCAGCCCTGGTACGCTCATCCTGTTCCAGATCTCCCACGACGGCCGCCGTTCAGGGTCGTTTTCACGTGTTGTGTCGGTATATCCTACCGGCGACCCGGATATCCATGTGCTCACCACAGATGAGCTTGTCGCGATAGAAGATATGTTCGCCCAGTCAGCATGGGTTGTAGAACAGGCGGGCGGTGACGGTATCGATTTCAAGACCTGCAACGGATATCTCGGTTCGGAGGTGCTGCGGCCGGCCAATACCCGAACGGACGGGTACGGTGGTAGTTTTGAGAACAGGACGCGGTTTTTCAGAGAGACCGTTGACAAAATGCGAAAACGCGTAAGTAATAACTTTATTCTCGGTGCCCGTATTTCGCGGGAGGTGATCCCGGGAGGCGTGGGTAGTTCCGGGTCAGACAGTTGTGAGGAGGACCTTTCCGAGTTCGTAGATTTTGCCCGGCTGATGGAGCAGGAGCGAATGCATTACGTGAGCGTGCATGTCAGCAATGCAGCTTATTTTGCCGAGAAGTGGGTACAGATGCCCACAAACAAAAACCCCCAGGACGTATTCGTTCATTTCAGGCTGACCAGGATGATCAAAGAGGCTGTAAGCATGCCTGTCATGGGGGCAGGCTACTCCTATCTTGGAAATGGAAAAAACAAACTTACCGGGGACAAGCCTGAAATGAAGAGCTTTACCTACTGGGCAGAAAAGAATCTGGAAGAAAAAAGCACGGACATGGTCGGTGTGGGGCGCCAGTCATTTGCAGACCCTCATTTTGCGCGAAAGATCCTCGACGGAAAGGTGAACCGGATCGATTACTGCCGCACCTGCCAGGACTGTTTCAGGCTTGTCACCCATCAGGAGCGCTCGGGGTGTGTAGTCTACGATAAGCGTTACAAGGAGTCATATCGTCTTTTGCAGCAGAAACTAAGGTCTGAGAAGGACAATCGCGGCAGCAGGACCTGCACCTGAGTT
>SDBT01021116.1_pt1 | contig 10178 bp, 13 predicted proteins | sample 2277101 | NCBI WGS metagenome assembly SDBT01 (sample SAMN10404973, study PRJNA504765) | marine sediment metagenome | isolation source: marine sediment core GS10_PC15, 103 cmbsf | place: Arctic Ocean: Southern Knipovich Ridge | collected 2010
TGCTTGAATTGGGCATAATTTTTTACATGAGAAGTAGACACACTCAACCGCAAACTGAAAAGTTCTTTTCGTAACGTATCTAACTTTTCTTGCAACTGCCGTGCACCCATCTTTTCAATCGCTGTTTTAAACTCTGTACTTTTCATTGTGTATTACCATCTTCGCTAGATTTCTTAACAAATTTTGTTTTCATAGGAAGTTTATACGCAGCACTTCGCAAAATCTTTCGCGCTGTTGGCTCGTCAACCCCTTTAATTTCACACACAATACGCCCCCTTTTTACCACAGAAACCCACTCTTCCACATTGCCTTTTCCCTTACCCATTCGAGTTTCTGCTGGCTTTTTGGTAATCGGCTTATTTGGAAACACACGCAAGAAAAGTTTGCCAACTTTTTTCATGTGACGTGAAAGAGCAACACGCATCGATTCTATTTGGCGAGCCGTCATCCAAGCCGGTTCTACTGCACGTAAAGCATATTCACCAAACTCAATACTAAGCGCACCCTTTGAAATGCCTTTCATTCGACCACGCTGGACTTTTCGGTATTTTATTTTTTTTGGCATCAACATAATGGTTCTCTTTCTTATCTATCGGTTTTTGACATGTTGATATTCACCTAAATAGATCCAAACCTTCACACCAATAATACCGTACGTTGTTTTCGCTCTTGCTTCTCCATAATCAATATTTGAACGAAGAGTATGTAACGGAACTGATCCAAGTCGTGTCCATTCAGAACGAGCAATTTCAGCTCCATTCAACCTGCCTGCAACCATAATTTTTACCCCAATTGCACCACTGCGCATCGTAGCAGCTACCGCACGTTTCATAGCACGCTTGTAACTCACTCGACGCTCTAACTGATCAGCGATATTTTTTGCAACCAGAATAGCATCTAGCTCCGGCTTCTTTACTTCTTGTACCGAAATTTCAACATTAGTCTTGTTTAATTTTTTTGCAAATAAGATGCGAAGCTCATCAATTTCTTTACCGCCCTTACCAATCACAACACCAGGACGACCAGAATGGAGAATGATTCTTATATTGTCTCCAGCCTTTTCAATCTCTAGACGTGATATCTCTGCATGTTTCAAATGAGAATCAATCATCTCGCGAATTTGCATATCCTCTAAGACAGATGCCCCATACTTTGAAATTGGCGCATACCAACGAGCATCCCAATCACGATAAATACCTGTTCTAAATCCTATTGGATGAACTTTTTGTCCCACGCTAAACCTCTTTCTTCTCAACAGATTTAGATTCTAATATTACTTTCATATGACTATATCTTTTTCTCTGAGGGTTAGCCCGTCCCATAGCACCCGGTTTATAAGACTTTTGAATACGCGCCTGATCCACACGAATTTCTTTCACACTCAAATCATCAATGCCAACATCCTGTAAATGTTTCGCATTTGCCACCGCGGATTCTATCATTTTTTTGATAGGAACTGCACGATTGATTGATAATGTTGTCAACCACTGAATCACATATTTCGCACTCTTTTTCCTAATAGGATCCACGAGCACGCGCAGCTTACTAGGAGAGATACGGATATATTGAACTTTCGCACTAAATTGCATTTTTAAAACCTTAAGCAAATTTACTTGTTTGTAACAGGTAAAAAACCGACTTCTTATAGTAATTTTACCGTATTTATCCACATGTGACAAATTTTTATTCTTTTGTCTTCATTCCTGACTGGCGCTGACCACTATGCAAGCGAAATGTCCTTGTGGCAGCAAATTCACCCAACGAATGTCCTACCATATTTTCAGTAACAAAAACGGAAATGAATTTTCTTCCATTATGTACTGCAAACGTTAAACCGACAAAATCGGGAATTACCATACTTCTTCGCGACCAAGTTTTAATCGCCTCACGCTTGCCCTGATCTTTCGCAACTTTTACTTTTTTAAGCAGCGAGTCATCTACAAAAGGACCTTTCTTTGCGGATCGAGCCATAATTTACCTCTTATGAAAATTAACGTTTATTTTTCGTTTTACGTCGTCTAATAATTAATGGATTCTTGCGTCGTCTTGTTCTGCTACCTTTTGCACCTTTACCCCAAGGAGATCTTGGATGTGAACCAGACTTAGAACGCCCTTCACCACCACCGTGTGGATGATCAACAGGGTTCATTGCCATACCACGTACGGTTGGACGGAATCCACGATGACGTGTTCGACCAGCCTTACCCCACGATATATTTTTAAAGTCGGCACAACCAAGCACACCAACCGTTGCCCAACCATCGTGTGGAACCATTCTAATTTCACCCGATGGCATTTTAAGTGTAACGTGCTTATCTGCATGTCCCATAATTTGAGCAGATGTACCAGCACTTCGAGCAAACGTACCTCGAGAACCTGGCCGTATTTCAACATTATGTATCATGAAACCTACAGGAATCTTTCTCAAAGGAAGCGCATTCCCTGTTTTTGCTTCTGTTTTTTCACTGGCAATAATCGTATCGCCAATCGTGAGTCCTTCTGGATGCAAAATATATTTCTTCGCACCACTTAAATACGATATAAGCGCAATATTTACATTGCGATTCGGATCATACTCAATGGCAACAACTTTTCCAAGAACATCCCGTTCCATGCGACCAAAGTCTATAATACGATATTTACGTGCAGCACCACCACCGCGATGATGCGTAGTAATTCTGCCGTACACATTACGACCACCGGTTCTTTTTAAAGCAGTGGTTAATTTTTTTTCCGGCTTTTTCTTTGTAATATCTTTTGTATCAAGATACGATTGGAAACGTGCCGAAGGTGTTCTTGGTTTTCTACGTCTTAGTGACATGCTAGTACCTTTTCAGTCATCTTGCCAACAGATTAATTTTCTGTTTTAGTTTGTTGTACCCCCTCAACTGGTGGCGCCCCCGCTTGATCAAATAAGTTCAAGCTATAGCCCTCAGCAAGCGTAACATACGCTATTTTACTCTTCTCTATGGATGGTCTTGCATTATATCGTTTTTGCGCTACTCGTAATTTTGATTTCTTACGAATCAGCGTTCTTACGTCTTTAACCTTCACATTGAATAATTTTTCTATTGCACCTTTAATAAGAGGCTTATTTGCTTTCAGGTGTACCCGAAGCACTAATTGACTATTCGACTGATTCAGCTTATGTGCCTTATCAGAAATAATCGGACCTTTAATGATGTCGTAATTTGTTAATTTCATTGCCATTGTTTTACCGCTTCTTTAAACGCATCCAAATCTTTATTAAGACAAACCCAATATTCACAATTAATCAGGTCGTATGCATTTGGTTGATCAAATAACAACACTTGAACACATGGTATGTTCACAAAAGATGAATAGGTAATCATATCATGTGGTGAAAGCAATAAAGTAATTTTCTTATCAAGCAAAGATGCTTGTTTCAATGCTTGTGCCGCAGCTTTTGTTTTCGGCCGATCACCTTGTGGTGCAAAATCAAGCGCAATCACTCTGTTGTTCTGTATTCGCTCAGCAATTATCTGTGCTAACACTTGCTTTCTAGCTTTTTTCGATATTGACAATACCTTGGATCGTTTTTGTGGACCAAAGGTTACACCGCCACCACGCCACAATGGAGATCTTGCAGTTCCTGCTCGTGCACGCCCTGTTCCTTTTTGTTTCCACGGTTTTTTCGTAGACAACGAAACGTCGGCACGTCCCTTCACACCAACCGTACCTTGACGCCAATTTTGCAGTAATGCTCGTACCCATACTGAAAGTTGTTGCCCAGACATCGGTTTGATAGGAGCCGTAAATGCTAACTCTTTACCTGTCATCGCGCGTGATATTGAATCTTCGGGTTTCTTCTTTTCTTGCGTATTCATTTTTTACCTATTCAGCATGCTTTCGCACAAACACTAATGATCCATTATAACCAGGAACAGAACCTTTTACCAATATCACCGGTCCTTCTTGGTCAATTTTCACAATATCTAAATTCTTCATAAAGCGCTTTTCAACACCCATATGGCCCGGCATTTTCTTACCTTTAATAACCTTACCCTGGGAACACATAAACCCTAACGAACCTGGGGTTTTACCCATAGTATGACCATGACTTGCCGGAGGACCGCCAAAATTCCAGCGCTTAACCACACCCGCAAAACCACGACCTTTTGTGGTTCCACGCACATCTACCAATTCGCCTTCTTGAAGTCCTGTATAAAAATCGGCAGCTTGTCCTACTTTTACATCTTTTGGCAATTCACTCACTCGAATTTCTCGTAAAAACGTAAAGTATTGACGTGGCTGTTTCATCCAAACAGCGGTTGGTGTCTTTCCAACATGCCGTTTTTTAACACACCCAACCTGCAACGCAGCGTACCCATCACGTTCTTTTGTTTTGATAGCAGTGACTACCCAATTACCTACATCAATAACTGTAACCGGCACTGATTTATCACCACTAAAAACTTGGGTCATACCGATTTTTTTACCCCATATTCCTGAAACCATTGGACGACCTCTCGTTATTTAATCTCTACGTCAACACCAGAAGATATGTTCAACTTCATCAATGAATCCATTGTTTTATCTGATGGCGCTACAATGTCTAAAATACGCTTATGAGTAGTAATCTCAAACTGCTCACGTGATTTTTTATCAACATGAGGAGAGCGCAACACAGTAAACAATCGCCGCTTATTGGGCAGAGGAACAGGTCCCATTAATTGAGCACCCGTTCTTCTTGCTGTTAAAACAATTTGCTTAACAGCACTATCTAACAAGCGATGATCATACGATTTAAGTTTTAGACGAATACGTTGTTTTTTCATATCTATATACTTACTCAGTAATCTCGGTTACCACACCTGATCCAACAGTTCTACCACCTTCACGAATTGCAAAACGCAAATCTGTATTCATTGCAATAGGAGCAATCAGATCAACCAATAAATCAACGTTATCACCAGGCATCACCATTTCACGACCTTCTGGCAATGTTACAATGCCGGTAACGTCCGTTGTTCTAAAATAAAATTGTGGTCTGTATCCGGTAAAGAATGGACTGTGTCGACCACCTTCTTCTTTTGTCAAAATATATGCTTTACACTTGAATTTTTTGTGTGGTTTCACTGTACCAGGAGCAGCAACAACCATCCCACGTTCAATATCTTCTTTCTTGATTCCACGAAGAAGCAATCCAACGTTATCACCAGCTTGAGCATCGTTCAACAGTTTTCTGAACATTTCAACACCAGTCACAACTGTTTTGATTGTTTCACCAAAACCAACAACTTCTACTTCTTCACCAACCTTCACGCGACCTTGATCAATTCTTCCGGTTGCAACAGTACCGCGACCTGAAATTGAGAATACACCTTCAATTGGCATAAGAAATGGTTTATCAACTTCACGTTTTGGTTCTGGAATATATGAATCAAGAGCTTCAACCAACTTATCAATTGATTGTGTACCGTATTCACCTTCATCGCCTTCTAATGCTTTTAATGCTGAACCACGAATAATCGGAATATCATCGCCCGGAAAATCGTACTTGCTCAATAGTTCTCGAATTTCTTCCTCAACCATGTCGATCATTTCAGAATCATCAACCATGTCACATTTATTTAAAAATACCACCAACGCAGGAACGTTCACGTTTTTTGCTAAAACAATATGTTCACGTGTTTGAGGCATTGCACCATCAACAGCCGATACCACCAAAATAGCGCCATCCATTTGTGCCGCACCAGTAATCATGTTTTTTACATAGTCAGCGTGACCAGGACAATCAATATGTGCATAGTGACGATTTGACGATTCGTACTCAACGTGTGAAGTAGAAATCGTAATACCACGCTCTCTTTCTTCTGGCGCATTATCAATTGCATCAAATGCTTTAAATTCTGCTAGCCCCTTAGACGCTTGTCGTTTAGTAATAGCAGCAGTAAGTGTTGTTTTACCATGGTCAACGTGACCAATAGTACCCACATTCAAATGGGGTTTTTTTCGCTCAAAAACATCTTTAGCCATAGTAACTCCTAGTCATATTTATTATTACGCGTTATTTTTTTTCTAAAATTACGTCCAACACACTCTTTGAAACTTCACGATAACACTCAAACTCCATAGAATATCCTGCACGTCCCTTAGTCATCGACCGCAACGATGAAACATATCCAAACATTTCACCAAGTGGAACTTCCGCGGATATCTCTTGAACACCCATTTTGTCTTCCATTCCAAGAATTCTGCCACGACGAGAATTAAGATCACCCATCACATCACCCATATATTCTTCGGGAGTCTCTACTACCACCTTCATAATAGGCTCAAGTAAAACAGGTGATGCCTTGCTCATAGCCGCTTTAAATGCCATAGAAGCGGCAAGCTTAAACGCAATTTCAGAAGAGTCAACATCGTGATACGAACCATCAAAAAGCGTCACACGACAATCAACTACAGGATAACCCCCTAAAACACCTGCCGACAGTGATTCTTCTATCCCTTTTTCTACGCCAGGAATAAATTCCCTAGGAATTCTTCCCCCAACAACTTTATCAACAAACTCAAAGCCCTTACCTCGCTCTAAAGGCTCCATCTTGATCCAGACATGACCATACTGTCCACGACCACCTGATTGACGAATAAATTTACCTTCAGCATCAGTAGATGATTGAACTGTTTCTTTATATGCAACGTGAAGCTTACCCTGCACAACATCAACTTTATATTCACGACGCAGTCGATCCACAATAATTTCTAAATGTAACTCACCCATACCAGCGATCTCAGTTTGCCCCGTTTCTTCATTATATGAGAAACGAAACGAAGGATCTTCCTGCATAAGCTTCCTCAAAGACAACGCCATTTTTTCATAATCGGCCTTATTCTTTGGTTCAACAGATGTAGCAATCACTGGAGTTGGAATCGTTATCGACTCAAGCAATACCATGCTTCCACCCCCGCACAGCGTATCACCCGTACTGGCATCTTTAATACCAACAACAGCAGCAATATCACCCGCACGGACCACACTCATCTCTTCTCGTTTATTTGCATGCATTTTAAGCAAACGACTCACCCGCTCTTTTGCTCCCGTTCGAGCATTATATACGTATGAACCAGCTTTGAGCTCACCAGAATATACACGAATAAAATTAAGCATTCCCACATAGGGATCCGTCATAATTTTAAACACTAACGCATGAAATGCTGCATTTGGATCAGCATGAATTGTAATTTTTTCATCCACCCCAGAAAGTATCCCCTCAACAGGAGGAACATCTAATGGAGACGGCAAATAATCAACCACCGCATCCAACAAAAGCTGCACGCCCTTATTTTTAAACGCACTCCCACAAAACGCTGGCACAATTTTCAAATTAATCACACCTTTACGCAACGCCTTTTTCACTTCTTCAACAGAAATTTCTTCTTCATTTAAAAACTTATCAGCAAGCGTGTCATTAAATTCACATGCAGCTTCAACAATATGAATGCGCAATGCTTCAACTTCATCAACATACTCAGCCGGAACTTCACCCCACTCAACATCCACACCCATTTCGCCGCTAAACGTAGCCATTTTGCGCGTTAATACATCAATAACGCTCGTAAAGTTTTCCGACGCACCCACTTGCATTTGCATTTGCAAAGCATTCGCATACAATCGCTTGTTAACATCTTTTACGACACGTGCATAATCAGCACCGATACGATCAAGTTTATTTACAAAAATAATACGAGGTACATTATAACGATTTGCTTGTCGCCACACAGTTTCTGATTGTGGCTGAACACCCTCAACACCAGAAAACACGGCAACCATACCATCCAATACACGCAACGATCGCTCTACTTCAATTGTAAAATCTATGTGGCCAGGTGTATCAATAATATTAATCTGATGATCTCGCCAAAAGCAGGTTGTTGCAGCTGATGTAATGGTAATACCACGTTCACGCTCCTGAGCCATCCAATCCATAACCGCTTCACCCTCGTGCACCTCTCCAATCTTGTAAGAGATACCCGTGTAAAACAAAATTCGCTCAGTAATCGTGGTTTTGCCCGCATCAATATGAGCCACAATACCTATGTTTCTATATTTTTCTAATGGATGAGCCATGATACCTTATACCTACCAAGCGTAATGTGAAAAGGCACGATTAGCTTCGGCCATTCTTTGAACATCTAACTTCTTCTTCATTGCAGCGCCTCTTCCCTCATACGCATCTAAAAGTTCGTGCGCGAGACGTAATCCCATTGTTTTATCGGGACGGGAAGCTGCTCCATCAATCAACCAACGCATCGCAAGTGATTGCGCACGTTTTTGAGGAACCTCTACCGGAATCTGATACACACTACCCCCAACACGCCGTGATCGAACTTCAACCACAGGAACCACCGCATCAAACGCTTTGTTAAATATTTCAAGCGCTTTTCGATCATCGCCTTTTGATTTTTTGGCTAATTCGTCTATCGCACCATATACAATGCTGCGCGCAACATTCTTTTTACCACGCCACATCACAACGTTAATAAACTTTTGAACAAGCGGTGACGAAAACCGAGGATCAACTCCAATGTCTCTTGTATAATCTTCTTTTCTACGCCTTGGCATAATTCTGACCCTTATTCTTTCTTAGCGCGCTTTGTACCATAGAGCGAGCGTGATTGTTTTCTATTTTCAACACCTGCAGTATCCAATGCTCCACGAACAATATGATACTTCACACCAGGCAAATCTTTTACTTTTCCACCACGAACAAGAACAACCGAATGTTCTTGTAAATTATGACCTTCACCAGGAATATACGCGGTTATCACCATGCCAGTTGACAATTTAATACGAGCCACCTTTCTCAACGCCGAGTTTGGCTTTCTTGGTGTCATCGTAAATACACGTGTACACACACCTCGTGCTTGTGGCGCCCCTTTTAAAGCTGGACTTTTTGTTTTTGCTTTTATGCGTTTCCTACCGAAACGACATAGTTGATTAATTGTTGGCATAGCGTAAAAACCCTATCCTGGTTAATGACTAAAAAAACTACAATTGGCCACTCGGGTTAGATAAACCTCAGACCGTACTTTTACTAAATTTACTTATGAAAAAATAAGAATAGTTATTAGTTAGTGTAATCATTTTCACCTTTTTTTCAAGAAAAATTATCTAAACTTAGCCTCTAACGCATCCTTTGTCCAAAAATAATCGATTTAGGCGCTTCTCATGGGCAATCTAGAAAAACAAATAGACTTCCAGACGCATCAATGGTAGCCTCTTTTGGTGCCTACCGAGGACAATAACCACACAATATTTGTAAGGAAAAATATATGGACTTCATCACAGCACTGTTTTTATTTGGTCAACGCATATTCTATATTACAATCGCTTTATTTGGCATCGGATTCCTTATAGGATTTCACGAACTTGGCCATTTTTTATTCTGCAAACTCTTTGGTATCAAAACCCCCTCTTTTTCTATAGGATTCGGCCCCAAGCTTTTTAGCAGAAAAATGTGGGGAACCGAGTTTTCTCTTTCTGCCATACCTCTGGGTGGTTTTGTGGAGATTTCCGGAGCTGCTGAAATGGGGCAGGGAGAGCAAAAAGATGCTCATAGCCAAGCAAGCGACTCTTTTGCGACAAAGCCATATTATCAAAAATTTCTAGTTATGATGGGTGGAATCCTATTCAACCTTATATTTGCGTATTGTGCGTTCATATTCCTTGTATCTATTGGAATCCCTAAAACACCTCTGCTCTATCCAAACAACACAAAAAAGGTTATTCAGCATGTGGAGCCAGAGTCTGCAGCAGCAATAGCAGGGATACAACCAGGCGACTATATCGTTTCGATTAACAATCAGGATGTATCGAAAAACAGACAATATCTCATCGAGACCGTCCAAACACTTGCCGATCAAACGGTACCATTTGTTATCAATCGCGATGGCAGACAACAGGAAATCTCTGTTACTATCGGCACCAAAATGATAGGCAATAAAGCCGTTGGCGCGCTCGGACTATCGTTTGAAATGAAAGAAATCAGTGCAAACTCTCTCGTTTCAGCTATCAAGCAAGGTATTGAACTCACCAATGATTGGATCATGCGAACCATATATGGATTTGTATCTATCTTCAAGCAACGAGCCGTTGAGAACGTAGGCGGCCCCATTGTGATCATTTCCGTGCTCACGCAAGGAGCAACCTA
>SDBT01021117.1_pt1 | contig 10178 bp, 9 predicted proteins | sample 2277101 | NCBI WGS metagenome assembly SDBT01 (sample SAMN10404973, study PRJNA504765) | marine sediment metagenome | isolation source: marine sediment core GS10_PC15, 103 cmbsf | place: Arctic Ocean: Southern Knipovich Ridge | collected 2010
CAATTGTATGGCCTTATCGATTCGAGTGATTTCTATACCGGAACGGCCGAGAAGGATAGCCGCTCTTTAATGAACATTACGTTTCGGCTTCCAAGCGAGGAACTGGAAAAGGAGTTTGTCCGGCAGGCGCTTCAAAATGATCTCGGAGGTCTAAAAGGACACCCGTCCGTGGGAGGCTGCCGTGCCTCGATATACAATGCCATAACCCTATCGGCGATTGATCATTTGATCGGTTTTATGACGCATTTTGAAGATAAGAATGGCTAGTTATAGCATAACCAGATGGGATCATTCGTTATTTTTGTTTTGCTTGACAAGAGAATCCAAAGCGCATAATTACAAGAAAGAATATTTAAATGATGGTTGGAATTTAGAAACATAAAACCATTGTCGCGTATGCCAATCATTAGGCCAACTTTTTACTTTTAGCTGAGGAAAGGAGCGTATTTATGGACAAGATTATAAGAATCAATATGGGCGCCGAAGGCGGCCCGCAGATCAAAGAGGATTCGCCGGGTGAATATGCCGGTATCGGCGGCCGGGCACTGACATCAGCGATTGTTGCAAAAGAAGTGCCCCCCGAATGCAATCCCCTCGGGGAAGATAACAAACTGGTTATCGCCCCGGGGCTTTTGAGCGGCACCACGGCTGCCATGTCGGGACGAATTTCAATGGGCTGTAAAAGTCCGCTAACGGGAGGGATCAAAGAAGCCAACGCCGGCGGCCAGCCCTCGCAAATGCTTGCCCGGCTTGGATATGCGGCCATAATTTTGGAAGGCAAGCCACAAGATGATTCGCTTTATAAAGTCGAGATCAACAAAGACGGCGTAAAGATAATAGCGGATAACAGTCTTAAAATGCTGGGAAATTATGATCTCATCGAAAAAATGAAAAGCGAGTATGGCGAAAAAGTCTCCTGCATCTCCATCGGTCCGGCGGGCGAAATGAAAATGAGTGCCGCTTCAATCGCTTGCACCGATATGGAGCAAAGACCGACACGTCATGCCGGGCGGGGAGGTGTCGGCGCTGTAATGGGAACCAAGGGGGTCAAGGTCATCGTGATTGATGATACGGATTGCAAAATGCGACCGCCTCAGGATCCGGAAAAGTTTAAGGAAGCCAACAAAATATTTGTGGCCGGCCTCAAATCACACCCGGTTACGGGTGAGGGCTTGCCGGCATTCGGGACCAACGTTTTAGCCAATATCATCAACGAGGCGGGTGGCTATCCCACCAACAATTTCCAGATGGGTCAATTTGAAGGGGTTTCCAAAATCAGCGGTGAAACCCAAGCCGAATTAGAAGTAGCGCGCGGGGGCCTGGCAACACACGGCTGCCATCGCGGGTGCGTCATTCGATGCTCGGGCATTTTCAATGACAAGGACGGTAACTTTGTCACCAAACAACCGGAATATGAAACCGTATGGGCTCATGGAGCCAATTGCGGAATCGATGATCTGGATGTCATCGCCCGGTTGGACCGGCTCGATGATGATTATGGGATCGATACGATCGAGATGGGGGCAACCGTCGCTGTGGCCATGGAAGCGGGGCTGGCCAAGTTTGGTGACGGCGAGGCCGCCATCAATCTGATCAAAGAAGTGGGAAAAGGATCGCATCTGGGCCGCATCATCGGAAACGGGGCCGCCGTTACCGGTCAAGTCTTTGGTGTGGAACGCGTGCCCGTGGTTAAAAGACAGGCGATACCGGCATACGACCCACGGGCGATCCAGGGGATCGGTGTTACCTATGCCACCACTCCCATGGGTGCGGATCACACCGCGGGCTATGCCGTGACCGCCAATGTTCTGGGCGTCGGCGGGAACATAGATCCGCTAAAGCCAGAGGGTCAAATTGAGCTCTCGCGAAATCTTCAGATTGCGACGGCGGCGTTGACCGATGCCACTGGTTTGTGTTTGTTTATTGCCTTTGCGATTTTGGATCAGCCGGAGACATTCCAGGCGGTTATCGATATGCTCAACGCCTTCTATGGACGGAGTCTGACAGCCGATGATATCACCGAAATGGGGAAAACGATTTTAAAGGGTGAGCGCGAGTTTAATGCGCGGGCCGGATTAACCGCCCAACATGATCGCCTGCCTGAATTCTTCCACAAAGAAGCCCTGCCGCCGCATAACGTTACCTTCCAGGTCAAAGACGAAGATTTGGATCAGGTATTCAACTGGTAACAGTGGCGTGTTAAGCGAAGTCACAAGGGGAGATCTGAAAAGACCTCCCCATTTTATTTAAACAAAAATACTAACGATGATTAAAGCTTCTTGCGGTATGAAAGTCAGTTTAAAAATAAACCAAACGCTGATCCCGCGATTGCACATGCTTCTGAATCAAGGGGTTGAAGTGGATATTTTCCGGCCTTCCAGCATTGAAAGTTTTTTACGTCAGACCTTGCAGATTCCAGCGGATTATATTGAAAACCGCATCCAGACCCTATTTGTGGATGGAAAACCGGTTGATAATCTTAAGACCGCTTGCCTTAACCCGGGAGAGGCTCTTGCACTTTCAGCTGCTATGCCTGGCGTCGCCGGTGCAATTTTAAGAAAAGGCGGACCTTTATCACCGATGCGGGATCAGATTTCTTTTGGTGACGGGGAATCCTTTTCGACCCGTATGCAAGGACGGATTAAATTGAAACTTTTCAACTTTTTAGCGCGAGAGATAGGCCTCGATCTTTTAAAACAAGGGGTTTGGGTGGCTGGTCGTATTTGGGAAGATCTGGTACGTAAAGAACAGACCGCATTCATAGAAGGATGTGAGGCGGCGGTCGTCAATGATGCCTCTATCCCAGTGGCGGCGCTTGTGGATTATCCCTGGAGCAATAGGGATGTCTTCTTAAAGATTGAAATCTAGGGGAGTTTCCGATTTAAGGCGGCCATGAGATGCCTTAAACCATTTTCAAACATGTCTTGCGGAGTATGATGGACACGAAAGGAGACCGCTCCCGGATGTCCGCCACCGCCCATGTATTTTTCTTCTGAGAAAGCGCTCCGAACGTCATCTTCAAGTCGTCTGAGATCAAAATCCTTATACCCGATGGCACGCCGTGCTTTGATAAAAATACAGTCGACCCCTTCCGTATTTTGGCCTTCATAGTAAACAATACCGATTTTACCCGCTTTTTCAGGCACAATGTTCAACAAAAAGGTACGAAGCTCATCAAACCAGTCGGAACCGTAGTCCCGGCAGACATCTTGAACCTCTGAATGCGTGCTGTTTAGCAGATTCAAGCTGGCGATCCCATGGTCGATCCGAATCCGAGCGGTGATCGAATCAATACAACCCTGTTTCTCCGCATCCAAATAGTTCATGTATTCGATCACATCTTCAGGTTGTCCAAACTTTTGCTTGCGGGTCTCCGCCGGCTCAGCGGCACTTGGCGTCCAGGTAACATCTCCCAAACCGGTTCCCAGCCTGGTGATCCAGTGTTGATAATCCTCCTTGTAAGGCACCACATGCCCGCCAAGGGTGTCCGAGGAAATCCCCGTGATTAGCGCAACCAGGATATTGCGTTGGCTGAATGGGTCACTGAGATCCGGGTATTCGCGACTCAACAGAGATAATATCTCGGCGATGATTTCGGTGTTGGCATTAGCCAAACGGAAAAGCTTTATGCCGTAATCGGTCATTTCTTCGCTGTCGGTCCCGAAATGGTGGTCAATCTCGATCACGGGTGGTTTTTTGAGAAGAATGTGTTCCTTAATTGTTGAATAAAGCGGCACCAGCTTTGTGTTGGCCGTGTCAAAGAAGAGCACCGTATCGATATGATCCCTAATAGCGGCGATGTCTTCACTTGAGGAGAGCGTATGCAGGGAATTGAAATTGATGATTTTTTGCAGAAAATCTAGATTATCACCCAAACCTTCGGCAAGTATGATATGTGTCTTTTTGCCGAGCAGCCGGAAATAGAGGGCCAGGGCGATCATGGAGCCGACGGAATCGCCGTCCAGATCCCCGGCAAACAGGAAAGCCTCATTCTTTTTAATCAAAGCAAGCGCTTTGGCTAAATTCGCCTTCCATTCGGTCCCGGAAATGGGAATTTTCTCTTTCATTGTTTCGACCTTTAACCGGTTTTATTAAACCGGTAATAAAAAAGTATAGGAAATACCAACCATATGTGTCAAGAAGGCAATCGGCAAACCATGCATAGACAGCATAAAATCGTTTTTCAATCGTAATTTTTTTCTTGAACGCATCTTACAAATTATTTATTCATCAGAGCAGATTTTATAAAATAAAGCCTTTTAAAAGGGACAAGCCCCAAATGGCCCAAGAAAATGATATCGTGTTGATCTATTTTGAAGATAAACCACTGGCATTCGCCCGCATTGAGAGCATTTTGTCGGATGCGAAACCCGATTGGTATCATGTTAAATTGCTTTTTCTTCAGGTGCCGCTACAGGTGGTTACATGGATCCTGAGGGATACGTATATCAACGGCGAGACATTTACCATGGGTGAGAAAAAAATGCGTATGGAAAAAGTGGTTTGCCCCCAAGACAATCAGTCGCCCCAAGCACAAAATTCGGAATCCATCCCGGATGGTCAAAAAGAAAAAGCAACAAAGCCAAATAAAAGTAAAATTATATCCTTAGCCGATTTAAAAAAGAAATAGGCCGTATACAAAAATCCGCTTCAGCATGAGCTCTGATCCTCGCCAACCGTCTCTCTCCATCGTCATTTCCGCTTCCCGCCGGACCGACATCCCGGCTTTTTACATGCCGTGGTTTATGAGGCAGATCGAGAAGCGGAGATTTGAAATAACGAATCCATTTAACCGAAAAACCGCGGTAGTTTCAGCGCCGCCTGGCCGCGTGCATACGATTCTGTTTTGGTCTAAGAATTTCGGCCCTTTTATCGAGGGCGGCTATGGGCATGCGCTCAGGGGAATGGGTTATCATCTTTTTTTTAATTTTACGATTAATTCAGCAGACTCTTGCTTAGAGCCACATGTTCCCCCGCTGGAGGAGCGTTTGAAGCAACTCGAATATCTTTGCGGGAATTTTGACGCACGTAGCGTCAACTGGCGATTGGATCCGATCTGTTTTTATCAAAATAGCACAGGAGCGCTCAACGATAATCTTGGGGATTTCGAGATGATCGCTCAAAAGGCCTGCCAATATGGAATTCGCAGGTGTATCACCAGCTTTATGGATGACTATGCCAAAATCCGCAAAAGGATTTTGAGAATACCGGGATTCGCTTTTATCGATCCACCGATTAAAAGGAAAATGGAAATCATCCTCAAAATGAAGACCGCGCTTGCGGCTAAAGGGATTACGCTTTCGACCTGCTGTGAGAAAGCGCTTTTGGAGAGGCTTCCGGCCGGGTCGGGGGTTTATCCGAGTTCGTGTATCCCCAATGATTTGCTGATGGCGCTTTTTGAGGGTCAGGTTTCAATGAGGCAGGATTCGGGCCAACGCGTGAAGGCGGGCTGCGGATGTAAGATTTCGATGGACATCGGGTCCTATCACTTGCATCCGTGTTATCATAATTGCCTTTTTTGCTATGCCAACCCGAAAAATCCCGCAAAGCCGAATTCGAAAATCCAAAACCAGAGGACAAATGCATAAAAGACTAACCATCGGTTCTGTTATCCTGGAAAACGGGGTGATCTTAGCCCCGCTGGCAGGCATAACCAATCTCCCTTTTCGACAGATGGCCAAACGGTCCGGATGCGGACTGGTCTATTCTGAAATGATCAGTGCCGCGGGACTTGTTCACCGTGCTCAAAAAACGATGCGGATGCTTGCAAGCCGGCCGGAAGAGAAACCGCTGGCGGTACAGATCTTCGGCGGTGATCCTTCCATAATGGCCGAAGCGGCCAAAATCGTAGAAAATTCGGGCGCGGACATTCTAGATATCAACTTTGGCTGCTCGGTTAAAAAAATCCTTAAAACCGGATCCGGAGCGGCCCTCATGCGTGATCCGAAACGAGCCGAAAAACTTCTAAAATCCGTCCGTGGTGCCGTCAAGATTCCCGTTTCCATAAAAATTCGAACCGGTTGGGACCGGTCAGGCGATCAGGCTTTAATGCTGTCGAAAATTGCCGAAGCCTGTGGAGTTGATGCCATTGCCGTACATCCCCGCACCGCTACCCAGGGGTTTGGTGGAAAGGCCGATTGGTCGATTATTACGCGGGTAAAAAAGGAGGTAAAGATCCCCGTGATCGGGAACGGGGATCTTTTTGAGCCAAAAGATGCCCTCAAAATGATCACTGAAACCGAATGCGACGGGGTAATGATCGGGCGTGCCGCCATCGGGAATCCGTGGGTTTTCACTCAAATTATAGGATCGATCCGAAATGTCGACTTGCCGCCGCAAAGCCTAAAAAATCGATTTGAATGCATGCGCCAATATCTCGATGCCAGCGTTAGATATTGTGGCGAGGAGACGGCCTGCTATATGTTGCGCAGCCGTTTGGGGTGGTTTTCAAAGGGGCTTCCGCACAGCAGTAAATTCCGGGATTCCATCAAGCATATTTCATCCAGAGGTGAGGCTGCAACGCTGATATCGGCATATCAGACAATAGTGGAATCTTTTGCGGCGGAAAGAATCAAACAGGTATAGACGCTGGTTTATTGATTCCGGCACGGTGTCCGCCAAACCGTTGGGGATCCTATGCCGGAATCTTTACACCGCCACGTATATGCATATGACAATTATTTTTGATGATCCAGTAAAAAGTCACGAATTCAACTATAGATGGCTAAGTAAAAAGGTTCATATACAAGGCGTAATTTTTTTTCAGGAACGAGGCTATACATGTAGTATGCCGAGTGTCTGAAAAAATATTACAACGCAGTAGATGGGACTTTTTACGACACCATTATTTTTTGTCTTCAGGCAATTCGATCATGCCGTCCCATGTGTCGACTTTATCCTGCGATTCTTCTTCATCAAACCAGTGGGCGGTCACCGATTTCAATTCCGTATAGAATCGGATCCCGTCGGTTCCCATGATATGCAGATCCCCGAAGAAAGAGTTCTTATGGCCCGTAAACCCGAAAATGCCGACCGGAACCGGGATTCCCACATTAATTCCAACCATTCCGCCGTGGGAGCGCTTTGCGAACTCACGGGCAAAATAACCGTTTTGAGTATAGATCGCAGAACCGTTGGCAAATTCACTGCTGTTCATCAGGGCCAAGCCTTCTTCAAAGTTATCCACCCGTTTGATATAGGTAACAGGTCCGAACACTTCTTTCCAGCCGCAAGACATCGCGGGCGTTACCTTGTCAAAAAGCGTGGGTCCAAGGTAAAATCCTTTTTCAAATCCCGGCACGGTAACGTTGCGGCCGTCGAGAACAAGTTCTGCGCCCTCTTCGATGCTCTTTTCAATCCAGCCTTTGATAAACTGGCGATGGCCTTCGTTAACGACCGGTCCAAGTTCGGATGTTTTGTCGTATGCCGGACCAATCTTAAGTTCGGAAAGCCGCTTTGAATGCTTGGCGACAAACTCATCTGCGATGGCATTTTCCACGACCAGGACCGGCAGCGCCATACAGCGTTCACCCGCACATCCGCAGGTGGCATTGGCGATTCCGGCAATGGTCATATCCAGATTGCAGTCACGCAGCACGAGGGCATGGTTTTTGGCCTCACAAAGCGCCTGGACCCTTTTATCGTGGGCCGCCGCGGTGGCATAGATATGCCGGCCCACGGCGGTTGAACCGACAAAAGAGATACCCTTTACATCGGGGTGCTTTAAAAGAATTTCGGCTTGGTTTCTTCCGCAGGTGACAAGATTGATGACTCCCTTCGGCAATCCCGCTTCCTGCCACAGATCGAGTATTCGCATGGAGCTTCGGGGTACGAAGCTGGCCGGTTTGATGACGAACGTATTGCCGGTTGCCACGGCAAGGGGCGTCATCCAGCCGTGGGGAATCATGGCCGGAAAATTCCAGGGCGCGATCCCGGCAAATACCCCGAGCGGTTCCATATACTGGACGGTATCGTAGCCGCCGGTAATATTCATTACGGAACTACCTTTCATTAGATGGGCCATACCGCTCGCATATTCTACTACTTCGTTCGTTTTTGCGATGCAGCCGACAGCCTCGGCCCAGCATTTTCCCTGTTCTTCACTGACCAGATGGACCAGTTCGTCAAAATTCTTGTCGATCAGAGCCTTTAATTTGAAAAGGACCTGGGCCCGCCTGGTTACAGGCGTATTCGCCCATTCAGGGAAGGCTTGACTGGCAGCCTCAATCGCAGAGTTCACTTCTTCCTGCGTACACTGGGGCGCCAGCGCAGTCACTTCACCGGTAGAAGGGTTGAAACATTCCATATATTTTTCTGTTTTGGACTCCCGCCATTGACCGTCAACATAATACTTCAGTTTTTCAGGTGTGTTTGACATTGTGCCTCCTTTGCAGCGTTATGGGTGTTGATTTTTATTTTGTTTCAAAGCGTCTGGATTTAAAAACTTAACTTGGCCTGTTCTTCTTACCGGTGTTTGGGAGGAAAAGGCTTTTTTTGGGGCGCAAGTATGTTTAAAAGTCGCCTGGATGTCAATGATTTAATCCATGCTTCATGTGATATTTAGGCAGTCACGCTTGGTCGAGGAGATATCGTCTTAAGGTCTCAAAGGCAAAGCTTGTGATGCGTGCGCGGCCATCGTGCGAAATTCCTCCCAGTTGGATGTGTCTGCAAACAGGCGCGGTCTCTTTGCGGCTTATGCCGATAAAGGTATGTCCGGAGACGGTTTTAAACGGACCCACATTCGGATCCTCATCTCCGATAAGGGCCATGCCGATGTCAGCATCGACATGGGTGGCAAGTGCATGGGCCATTTTCGTGGTCAGCTCCCGAGAAGGGATGGGCGATTTGTTCGGATGCGCTAAATAGATTGCCGCCGCGCTTTTTAGCGATCGGGTTTGGGATGAGATTAACAGCGTGAATGCGCTTGCGATTTCGGTCAGCCGGGCCGTGAATGCACCGCCCGTATTGGTTTCCAGCAGGGCGAGACTCAATCCGGCGCTTTGAAGCAAGTCGCAAACTTTTTCGGCAATGGTTTCCCCATCGATACCGAAGATGATATCGCCCACTCGGGCGCGCACTTTGGCCTCCATTTCGTCGAGCATTATGGTTGCGGAATCCGGATGGTCCGCCTTGGCCGCAATCCGGATATCGACCGCGCCGATATGCGCAGCCAGTCCCACGGTCGGGTTATCTGATTCCTCCAGGTCGCCGATCATCCGGTCGATGTTGCTCTCGCCGATCCCGGCGGTATGCAGAATGCGTGAGTGGATGACGGTGTTGATTCTGAATTTGTTTATCAGATAAGGCCGCAGCGTGTGTTCTGATAAATAATAGAGCTCCTTGGGAACCCCCGGCAGGGAAATCACGCAGCGGCCGTTCTGTTCCACGATAAATCCCGGTGCGGTTCCGACCGGATTTTCAATCGGTATGGCATCTTTTGGGATATAGGCCTGCCGTTTGTTGTTTTCGCCCAGCTCGAGCCCGCGCCGTTTGAAGAAGGCTGCGATCGCATCCAGAAGGGTTTGATTGAGTACAAGCGGGCGGTGAGTTGCAAGGGAAACCGCCTCTCGGGTCCTGTCGTCCACCGTGGGGCCGATGCCGCCGGAAGTAATGACGATGTCGCATCGCTTAAGCGCCGCAGAGATGATGTGGGCGATTCGGTCGGCATTGTCGCCTACCGTGGTTTTGCGGAACACATCGATACCGATTCCGGCCAGCTGCCGGGCAAGATAAGATGCATTGGTGTCGACGATTTGACCGAGCAGAAGTTCGGTTCCGATCATGACGATTTCTGCTTTCATATTTTTCTTCCTCCTCTATTTTTGCGGTAATGAACCCGAATGATCCGGTCAGGAGCTCGGCTCGGATGTCAGGATTGTTGCGCTCGCAAAAATCAAGTCAGCATAGCCGCATGTTGCCGATGGGATTGAAAATAGGTACCTACCTCCGGCGGCACGGCTGTAAATCGGAGGATATGTGTGTTTTGGGCTTTGGTGGGGGGTTGGATGATTTTTCCCTAAAAATCCTTGGCAATCAGATCGGCTTCCACATCGCTTAAATTCATTTTGAGATTGGTAAGGTTGGCGGCCGCTTTTTCCAGTTTAATTTCGGCGCTTTTTTTTGAAAGCCGAATGATAGATCCTGCCAGGCCCTCCCGGCTGACATGCTTTCCCTCCAGA
>SDBT01021118.1_pt1 | contig 10178 bp, 10 predicted proteins | sample 2277101 | NCBI WGS metagenome assembly SDBT01 (sample SAMN10404973, study PRJNA504765) | marine sediment metagenome | isolation source: marine sediment core GS10_PC15, 103 cmbsf | place: Arctic Ocean: Southern Knipovich Ridge | collected 2010
ATCTGTTATACCATACAAACAGTATTCAAGTAACAAAATAACATAATTCTTCTGAATTTTTACAAGACTTGAATCATTGATTTCATCAATTAGAAATTGTTTATTTTTCTTTGTTTTTTCGATTAATAAATTCCATAGTTTAGAAGACTCTGCCGGATATAATCTACCCCATGAAGACATATTTAATTTGCCAAAATGAAAAGGATATAGTGTCACGAGCTCATTATATTTGCCTAACCACAAGAATAACAAATATTTATTTTTACCATTCACGTAAATTTCCGAATCAGTATAATATTTTTGCAGATATAAAAGAACAGAATCAATCTTTGTAAAATTATCTATCCTAAGACAATCAATAATCATATTATGAGCTCTACTGAGAAATTGTTCACCAGAAATGTTGTAATTTGCTATTTCATTTGCTATTGGATTTTGTTGATCAGCGTAAATGCTAATTGTAATACTAAAAATGATGAAGACAATTGTAAAAATTCTTATCATTAACTCTCCCTAAATCAATTTTATCATCGGCGGCAAAGCTACCTCGAGTCGTCGTCTCCGGCAACTGCCGGATCCTTACAACTCGAAACAGCACTTTTATCTCCTAATTATTTTGTGTTTTGAGTTCTGCAAAATAGAGTGTTTTTGTCATCCTGCTTGCCAAGCCGAAGCTGGCGAAGGCTGGAGAAATTCTAATCTTTCAAACTCACGAAGGAACTCATAACCAAAAGATTCTTCGTTAGTCTGCCTTTGTAGGTCTTCCTCAGAAAGACAATCAATTTCTTTTAGTCACCTTTTGTCATCCTGCTTGCCAAGTCGAAGCGAGCGAAGACTGGAGGAATTCTGCTCGCTCGAACTCACGAAGGAACTCATAACCAAGAGATTCTTCGAAAGTCTACCTTTGTAAGATTTCCTCAGACCATGTCTGGCTTTTGACGGAAAGACAGCCTTTTTTCATTTTGCAGAACTCATTAAAAGATGAAAGGGAAGAATGAGAACTCGAATCCTCTGGATTCATCGATGTTTCCCCTCTTTTGCAAAGAGGGGTTAGGGGAGTTAGAAAAAAAATCCACTTTCCAGTCTATCTCCTATTCCATCATCGCTGGTGTATTTCGTTTGAATTCTGATCTTTTATTCAACTCCAATACTTTCTCAATATCTTCTTTTGAGAAGCCTTTATTAATCAATTCTTTTTTAGTTTTCTTTAGATCAAATAAGTTATAAAGAATCTCATCAAGCTCATCATAAGAAATTCCCAGTTCATCTTCATCTGTTTGCTCCTGCCACAGATCTGCTGAAGGTTGTTTATCGATGATATATTCAGGAATCTCTAAAATTCTCGCAATTTCCCTGACTTCAGTTTTAAAAAGATGACCGAGCGGTTCGAATGCACAGGCATTATCTCCATATTGTGTACAATAACCAACCAATAATTCGGAGCGATTTCCGGTTCCTGCTACTAAAGCCTGAAATTTTGCGGAAAGGTCATATAGAATGCACATTCGCTCGCGAGCCATCAGGTTTCCCTTTCTCAGAATATCTGCATTCGAAGCATAATTATCGAAGTATGCATCTACCATTGGAGAAATATCAATAATTTCATATTGAATTCCAAGAATCTTCGCAAATTCCTCAGCATGTTTCAGGCTATCCGGATGACTGCTTTTATACGGCATCATTACAGCTATCACATTCTCTTTTCCAATAGCTTTAGTGCTCAACGTAGTTGTAACTGCTGAATCTATTCCACCGGATAATCCAATAATTAACTTTGATAAACCTGCTTTGGTAAGTTCTGTTCTAATGAATTCAATTATTCTAATAATTTCTTCGTTTAAATTTATGTTTCTCATATTAACCTCAATTTATTTTTAATCCAAAGCTTTCTTCATAATTCATATTGAACCACTAAAGTGGTTATGCAAGGGTTTGGGTTACATTTCATCCCACAGTTGAAACTGTGGGTTAATGATAAGTCAGCTATCGAATTAACCCACAACTTTTTAACCCGTGAAATCCAAAGGATATTTCTCTGGGTTAGTTGTGGAAAAAAACAAACCCGCATAAAAAATCTCAACCATTTTAATGGTTTCTGAAATTTTGCCTAATTATGCATAACCCTTTTTTAATCCAAAATCCGTTTCAAAGAAGAAAATCGATATTTCAAGGTCAAGAAAATATTAAAAACCTTGAAAAAGTTTAAAAGAATCTTCTTCCTGCTGAACTTTTTCAACGGTTGAAACTCAGATTGTTAAAAACCTTGAAAAGGTTTAAGAGGTTTTTTCTTCCTGCTGAACCTTTTCAACGGTTAAAATATCAGATAGTCTCTGATTCGTTTATAATTAAAGTCCATCCGTAAAGTCAGCCCCGACCCCTCTCTTAAACCCTCTTTGATTCTCCCTTTAGCAAAGGGAGATTTAAAGGACTTTTTGAAATCATTTGAGAGGGGAGAATGAAAACTCGAATCCTCTGGATTCATCAATGTTTCCCCTCTTTTGCAAAGAGGGGTTAGGGGAGTTAGAAATCGAAAAATCATACTTTACGGACAGACTCTAATTGAGGTTCTGAAAATCTGCTTGACATCTTAAAATAAACTAAGAATTTCGATTTTCAAATTTGCATTATTTTTAGGAAAATGAGTTCTGCAAAATAGAGTGTTTTTTGTCATCCTGAGAAATTCTTCGTGCTTATCCCTCGAAGGATCTCCGCTTATAATGAGATTCTTCGTCGAATGCCTTTGTAAGTTCATCCTCAGAAAGACATACTTTTTTCCATTTTGCAGAATGCTTTTTTTTAATGAATTTAATAAAAATATATGGAGGATTGAATGAAGATTCCAAGAAAATCAGACAAGAAGGAGGGTAATGAATGGATAACATTAAAGAAATGAAAAATGCTCATAAGATACTGAAAAAGTTCGATTACACTCCTTCAACTATTGAAAAAGGTTACACAAACAAAACTCTTTATGTGAACATTTCTGATAACGAAATTAAAGAAAAACCTGTAACCCAGCAGATGAAAGATTTATTTATAGGCGGAAAAGGATTTGGTCTTTGGCTATTATGGAATGGAGTAAATGAAAACACAAAATGGGATAGTCCGGAAAATGAAATTGTGATTGCTTGCGGACCTCTGGGAGGAACAACTACTTTTCCCGGCGCAGGAAAGTCTTTAGTAACTTCCATCTCCCCCACTACCGGTAGTGTAATTGACAGTAATGTTGGTGGCCATTTTGGACCGCTCTTAAAGTTTGCTGGTTGGGATGCCATGGAAATACAGGGTAAAGCGGAAAAAGATGTGATCATTTTTATCGATTCCACAACTCAAACAATTTCCATCGAAGAAGCTCCTGAAGAGAGTGTTAATGCACATCTCGCTTCCGAAGAATTCACTGAAATGTATGCAGATACTTCTGCAGAAAAACAGAATATTTCTGTAGTTTCTGCAGGAACAGGTTCCGATCATGTTCTTATCGGGTGTTTGAACTTTTCCTGGTGGGATTGGAGAAGACAGGGAACCAGGCTCAAACAAGCAGGTCGCGGTGGAATCGGTTCAGTTTTCCGAAATAAAAAGATTAAAGCCATAATCGTGAAAACTCCGAATATGAGACCGAAATGGAATATCCAGCAAAGACAATCTTGTCCAGAAAAAGAAGAAGCAAAATTGGACGCAGATATACGCAGATAATTTATGAATAAATATGAAATATATTTTACATATTTGGAAAATCATAACAAATCATAAAATTCATAATAAATCAGCGTCAAAATAAAGGAGAATAATATGGAAAAAGTAGATCAAATCATACAAAAATGGAATTCCGATCCCGATTTCGTGATTGAAATGATACAGGATATTCAAGATGAATTCCGATATATTCCCAGGGAAGCTTTGGAAGAAGTTACTCTCCAAACCAAAGTTCCTCTTGCTCGTTTATATCATATTGTTACTTTTTATAAATCATTCAGCTTAACTCCTCGCGGAAAATATGAAATCCAGGTGTGCATTGGAACAGCCTGTCATGTAAAAGGTGCTCCATTAATATTAGATTCTTTTACACGCGAATTGGCAATACAAATTAGTGAAACAACTCCCGATGGTTTATTTACTCTCGAAGGCGTTCGTTGTCTAGGGTGTTGCAGTTTAGCTCCTGTAATCACTATTGGTGATAATCTCTACGGTGAAGTTAAGGTTGCTGATGTTCCTGAACTGCTTGCAAAATATAAGGAGGGGAACGATGAATAGAATTCAAGCTGGCGATCTGAATAGTATCCGGGAAAAACGAGTGCACGAAATAAAACAATACAAAGCTGCTTTGATGGTTTGCGCTGGAACAGGTTGCGTGTCTGCCGATTCTTTTAAATTGAAAGACATTTTGAATAAAGAATTGAAAGAGAGAAACCTGGATAACGAATATATGGTAGTTCCAACTGGTTGCAATGGATTTTGTGCTCAAGGTCCGATAATGGTTATACAACCTGAGGGTATTTTTTATCAGAAAGTAAAACCGGAAGATATTCCTGAAATTATCGATCAATTAATTGAGGGAAAATATGTAGAAAAACTTCTCTATAAAGATATTGAAACAGGAAATTACATTCCACAAATGGAGAATATCAAGTTCTTTGCTAAACAACAGTTAATTTCTCTTCGTAATAAAGGGATAATTAATCCTGAGAACATCGAGGATGCTATAGCCAGAGGAGCTTACAATTCACTGGCAAAAGCTCTGGAAATGAAACAGCAAGATATTATCAATGAAGTAAAAAGATCAGCTATTCGCGGTCGAGGTGGTGGTGGATTTCCAACCGGTCTGAAATGGGAAATTGCCTTTAGAACATCACAAGAAAGAAATGACAGTCCATATATTATTTGTAACGCTGATGAAGGCGATCCCGGCGCATTTATGGATAGAAGCATAGTTGAAGCAGATCCTCATACAGTCATTGAAGGAATGTTGATAGGTGCAAAAGCAATTGGAGCTTCCGAAGGTTTTGTTTATATCAGAAAGGAGTATCCTCTTGCCCTGGAAAGATTGGAAATTGCAATTTCACAGGCAAAAGAAATGGGACTTCTTGGTAAGAATATTCTCGGTTCAGATTTCAATTTTGATATAAAAATCCATCGTGGAGCTGGAGCCTTTGTTTGTGGAGAGGAAACAGCCCTGATTTCTTCAATACAAGGTAAAGCTGGTGAACCCCGCCAAAAACCTCCGGTCCCGGCAATCTCCGGATTAAGAGGTAAACCGACTATCATAAATAATGTCGAAACCTGGGCAAATATTCCCGTAATTTTAGATAAAGGTGCCAGGTGGTTCGCTGATATTGGCAGTGGTGATGTATCTGACAGCCCCTGGAATGGTAGTTCCGGAACAAAAGTCTTTTCTCTGGTTGGAAATATTGAACATACAGGTCTGGTAGAAGTTCCAATGGGAATTACATTACAAGAGATAATTTATGATATTGGTGGTGGAATTCCCAACGAAAGAAAATTCAAGGCAGTTCAAACAGGTGGTCCTTCAGGAGGTTGCCTTCCTGCATCTCATCTCGATTTATCAGTAGATTTCGATAGTCTGACTAAAGCGGGTTCCATGATGGGTTCAGGTGGTATGATCGTGATGGATGACAAAACCTGTATGGTCGATGTAGCCAAATACTTCATTTCTTTCCTGAAAGATGAATCCTGCGGCAAATGCACACCTTGTCGTGAAGGTTTGATAGCTCTTTACGAAATACTGGACAGGATCACTAAAGGTGAAGGCAAAGATGACGATATAGATTTGATGGAAGAACTTTCTCAAACAATGTCTATAGCATCTTTATGCGCACTTGGTCAAACCGCTGCAAATCCTGTATTGAGTACAATCGAATACTTTAGAGATGAATATGAAGCTCATATTAAAATGAAAAAATGTCCAGCTGGTGTGTGCAAAGAATTAATTTCTTATTCTGTTAATGATGACTGCACTGGTTGTACTATTTGTGCGAAGAAATGTCCGGTTAATGCAATTTCAGGAAAAGTGAAAGAAAAGCATTATATTGATTCTGATGTATGTATTAAATGCAGTGTTTGTCATGAAGTCTGCAAATTCGATGCTATTACAGTTATGTAGGAGGAATGATGATAAATATTATTATAAATGGAAAAAAGATAGAAGTTGAAAAAGAAACAACAATCTTGGAAGCTGCCAAGAAACATGATATTATAATTCCAGCTCTATGTGACCGCGAAGTTGTTGAAGCTTATGGAGCTTGCCGTCTTTGTCTAGTTGATGTTAATGATGGTAATGAAACCAAAATGGTTACTTCATGTAATTATCTCATCAAAAATGAAATCGAAGTTTTCACGCAATCTGATAAAGTTCGGAAAACACGAAAAATTCTTTTGGAAATGATGCTTTCCCGTTGGCCCAATGTTAATCTGATCAAAAAATTTGCAGCAGATTATGGAGTCTCAAAACCGCGAATGATTCATCCTCTTGTCGATTATTCTGAAAATGCCTGTATTCTTTGCGGACTTTGTGTGAATGCTTGTTCGGAAATGGTTTGGGAAGATATTATCGGTTTTGCTGGAAGAGGTGAGAACCGTAGAGTTGTGATGCCTTTTGAAAAACATTATGAAGCGTGCATCGGCTGTAGTACTTGTGCAAACATCTGCCCTACCGGAGCAATTTATATGACCGATATTCCAAATCATCCAGCCGATGAAAAACGCATCGATAAATACGGTATGAAAATAACAGAACAAATGACTTTATTGGATGATGAACAATGCGATATGCGAGGTGCAGGGACTGCACATTTAACCCAGATTATGAATGATTATGACTTGCTTCCAACCACGAATTATCGCTTTGGTTCTCACAAAAAAGCAGACAAACTTCACTCCGATTTTTTCAAATCTAAATTCACTCAAGGGCTTCCTGACGGATGCTGGTTTGGTTGCACAATGTCTTGTGCCAAAGCAGTTGAAGGCTTTGAACTTAAAACAGGTCCTTATAAAGGTCAGAAAGTGCTGGTTGACGGACCGGAATATGAAACTGTTGCAGGCTGCGGAGCAAACCTGGGAATTTTCAATCCTGAATTCGTTCTGGAAGCTAACTTCTATTGTGATACTTATGGGATCGATACGATTTCTTTTGCAACAGGTCTGGCTTTTGTGATGGAATGTTTTGAGAATGGAATTCTCGACAAAAAAAAAACAGGTGGTTTGGAATTAAATTTCGGTAACGAAAAAGCTGCCATGGAAATCCTTCATCAGATGGGACGAGGTGATGGTTTCGGAATAATTGTGGGTCAGGGAATTCGCAGGATGAAGAAAATTTTTGCTGAAAAATATGAACTTTCAGATGAACAAATTCAATTTATGCAGGATATCGGAATGGAAGCAAAAGGCTTGGAATATTCCGAATATGTGACTAAAGAATCTCTGGCAATGCAAGGAGGTTACGGACTTGCTCTCAAAGGTGCTCAACACGATGAAGCCTGGCTTATCTTTATGGATATGGTGAATAACCAGATTCCAACCTTTGCAGACAAAGCTGAAGCTCTTCATTACTTCCCGATGTTCAGAACCTGGTTCGGTTTGATGGGACTTTGCAAACTTCCCTGGAATGATGTGGAACCCACTGATAATGCAGAAACAGATGAACCAGCAAAAGTTCCGGGTCACGTGGAAGGATATGTGAATTTCTTCTCTGCAATGACCGGAAAAGAAATCGATAAATTCGAACTTATTCGTCAGTCTGAACGAGTTTATAACTTCCAGAGAGTTTTCAATTTCAGGTTAGGATTTGGAAATCGAGAATCCGATAAAATTCCATATCGTTCCGCAGGACCTGTAACGATCGAAGAATACGAATCCCGCGCAGAAAGATATGATAGTCAGCTAATCGAGAAATGGAATTATGATATCGAAGGAAAAACATCAAAAGAGAAAAGAGATTATCTGCGAAAAATGAGAGAAGCTGATTATCAAAAACTCTGCGATGCGGTTTATAAACGTCGCGGTTGGGATAATAATGGAGTTCCAACTATTGAGAAGATGAAGGAACTGGGAATGGATCTACCGGAAGTTGTCGAGGTTTTGAAGAGAGCATAAAATATAAGAATAAATGATTATAAACTTCCGAAGTGTTCAAAAACTTCGGAAGTTTTTTTGCTTGACTCTATTTTCGCAAATTCATAAAAAAGAATTTGTTAGAAATGATAGGTAATTTCGTAGAGGGAGGTAATATATGCAACAATCAAAACAAATTCTTGATATTTCGATTTTACCAAATAATGCTCAACAAGAAATATTTGACTTTTTCCAATTTTTAAAACAGCGATATAAGATCAAAGAAGAAAAAAATAAAATATCAAAATATGAATTTTTAGACACTCCTTTAAAAGTCAATTCGATAATTATTCCATCTCGTGAGGAACTTCATGAAAGATAAGGTTAACACTTTTAAAATGCATAAGATTTGAACGAGAATTATTAATTCAAACTTCCGAAGTGTTTCAAAACTTCGGAAGTTTTTTTGCTTGACTCTATAATTATTCTTTTTTGTGTTAAATCAGTTTTAAAATAGATCGGAGGATGAATGGAAATAACAATTGATGTTGAAGATATTCCTGATGATATTTATAATCTTTTACAGAAAAGAGCAAAAGAGAATAGAAGAAGTTTAAATGATGAAATTCTTGCAATATTAGAAAAAGCTACAAAGAGTTATCGAGAAAAAATTCAACAATCTGCAGGAGAAAAAAGTATGAATTCAATAGGAGAAAAAAATGTTAAACTTACATCTTAAAACAAAAACAGAGCAAAAACTTGCAATATTGATAAAAAGCTATAAAAATGAAGAATTATTTGCAAAATATATTATTAATCAGCAAGTCTCTGAATTGAAAAAAGGAATATTAAATATTGAATTTGATTTAAAAAAATTCGAGAAAAAATATAACCTTTTGACAAAAGAATTTTATTATAAATGGGATAAAGGAGAACTTGGTGATTCGAATGAAGATTACTTTATCTGGAGCGGAATATATGAAGGTTTGAAAAGGAAAAAAGAGAGATTGGAAAAACTGCAATGATCTTACAATATTTCCAGAAAATTGAGAATCTGATTAAGGATTTTTCTGATATTCAAAAATATGATTTCAAAATTAAAATTTATGATGAAAATTATGGGTCAATAATTGGTAAATTTGTACTTACAAATTTTTATCAATTGGAGTTTTTAGAAGTAGTCGATACGGAAAATAACATAAAAGATAAATACCGTTATCATTTTATGGATGATAAAAATAATTTAGTATTCCGATATGATAATTCAAAACATCATAATCAAATTAAAACTTTCCCTCATCATAAACATGTTGAAAATAAGGTATTAGAATCAAAAGAGCCCTCGTTCATTGATATATTATTAGAAATAAAATCGATTTTATCTAAATGATATTATGAAAATTTCACAAAAAGAATTCTTCTCCAAACACGACCCAAAAATCCTGCCAATAATCCGTAAAGCAACTGTTGGAATAGCAGGTGCAGGAGGTTTAGGTTCAAATGTTGCAGTTTCTCTAGCGAGAGTTGGAATCGGGAAACTTATCATTGCAGATTTTGATAAGATTGAAACTTCAAATCTGAATAGACATCAATACTTTATCGACCAGATTGGAAAACCAAAAGTAATCGCTTTATTAGAAAATCTAAAGAAAATTAATCCTTTTTCAGAATATCAAATTCATCATATCAAACTCGACGAGAAAAACATTCCAATCATTTTTAAAGATGCTGATATTATGGTAGAAGCATTCGATAAAGCTGAAATGAAGAAAATGCTGATAGAAACCTGGCTGTCTCATTTCCTGGAAAAACCGATCATTGCTGCATCAGGATTGGCAGGCTTTGGCAAGAATGAATTGATCCATACAAAAATAATCGGAAATCTTTATATTTGTGGAGATGAAGAAACAGAAGTGCTTGAAGGATTGAGTCCAATGGCTCCAAGAGTTGGAATCGTAGCAAATATGCAGGCGAATTTAGTTTTGGAGTTGTTATTGTAACACATCCGGCAGTTGCCGGATGTGATCTCAAAGCGGAGCTATGAGTTACAAGAGGAGCTATGAGTTACATTTGAGAGGGAAAAATGAAAAAGCAAATAATAGTTAACGATAATC
>SDBT01021119.1_pt1 | contig 10177 bp, 10 predicted proteins | sample 2277101 | NCBI WGS metagenome assembly SDBT01 (sample SAMN10404973, study PRJNA504765) | marine sediment metagenome | isolation source: marine sediment core GS10_PC15, 103 cmbsf | place: Arctic Ocean: Southern Knipovich Ridge | collected 2010
TTGGGAGTTTGCAAGAAGCTGGGAAAGAGAAGGTGACGGCAGTGCCGCACACTTTTCTGCCTAGCTCAGAATGAGGCCAGGCTGGAAGTCGGATCTAGGTTTTTCCATCCTGGACCGGGACGGAAGCTGAATAGCGAGATGAGCAAAGCGTACGCATGATGGCCCATGTGCGCGTAGGTGGGGTTCCAGAACCGACATTGGTAATTAGAGATTTGCACCGCCAAGACGTCGCCCGGTGGAACGCATATACAAGGCACGGGCAGGCGGTGAGGCGTAGCAGCTTATCATAATGTTAATTTGAATGGGGGCAGAGCAAATGGCGGAGGTTAGGGTAAAAAATGTGAGTAAGTTCTTTGGGAAGGTGGTGGCAGTTAAAGATTTTACTCTGGATATCGAAGATGGAGAATTCATAATCCTAGTTGGTCCTTCGGGGTGTGGTAAGACCACTACTCTACGGTCTATTGCTGGACTTGAGGAAGTGACGGGCGGGGAGATCTACATTGGCGACAAATTAGTTAACGATGTTCCTCCAAAGGATAGAGATGTTGCCATGGTCTTTCAGAATTATGCTCTTTACCCCCACATGGACGTCTATCGAAATATGTCCTTTGGGTTGCGGCTGAGAAAAATTCCTAAGGCTGAGATCGATAAGATAGTCAGGCGCACCGCCAAAATGTTGGGTATCGGGGAGCTCCTGACTCGAAAACCTAAGGAGCTGTCGGGGGGGCAACGTCAGAGGGTCGCTCTCGGAAGAGCTATCGTACGTGATCCGAGAGTGTTTCTTTTTGATGAGCCTCTCTCTAACCTTGACGCCAAATTAAGAATAGCCATGAGAGCAGAGCTTCTGGATCTTCATCGGCGACTCAAGACAACCACCATCTATGTAACCCATGATCAGCTAGAGGCTATGACCATGGGTGATAGAATTGTGGTGATGAACGATGGACTAATCCAACAGGTAGATCCACCTCAAAAGGTTTATGATCATCCGGCAAATAGGTACGTAGCTGGGTTTATTGGATCGCCTTCCATGAACTTCCTTCCCTGCACGCCGGTCAAGAAAAACGGTGACTTCTACGCCACCGGCGACAGTTTCAATCTAAAGGTTCCTTCGGACAAGACGAAGCTTTTGGCTGATTATGTGGGGAAATCCGCCATTCTGGGAATTAGGCCTGAACACCTAACCATGCGGTCCGAGGCAAGAAATTATGATCCAGAGATGGTATTTAAAGGCACGGTGTGGGTCACGGAGCCCCTCGGTTCGGAGAAGCTTGTCTATGTAAAGAATGGACAACATACCATTGTTACTCGTCAGGATCCGCACGTTGCGGTGAAAACGGGTGAAAGCATTGAGCTTGTTGCGGATATGGCATTTTCTCATATATTTAATGAGGAGACAGAAAAGACCGTCTATTAGTAAGAACGTCGGTAGGTAAAGATAGAGAGAGGTTCAAGAAGAGACAAGGGAACGACAAACTTGTCTCTTCTTTTCTAGTGGTTAGTTTTGTGCAAGAAGGCCTTTATGAAAGTTGCTGTGCTGGTGGATGGATATAACCTTATTCATGCTTCCCCTCTTCTAAAGAAGTTGTGGGAGAAGAGCCTCTACCTGGCTCAGGAAAGACTGGTCCGCCTGGTGGCCAATTTTTGTTCCTTTGAAGGGATCGAAGGATGGGTAGTTTTCGATGCCTACGGGCGCTCATCTGTTGATACTGTGGAAGAGATAGCCCCCTCCGTAAAAATGGTGCTTACAGGCAAGGGCAAGACAGCCGACTGCTACATTGAGCGTTCTGTTTTGCAGAAAAAATCGGACTATGATTATATGTACGTGGTGACGGCAGATTTTGCTGAAGCAATGACTGTACTGGACAGCAAAATCCTTCCTCTTTCTCCCAAAAACTTTCTCAAGCAGGTTGAAACCTGTGAGCAAAGACTTAAGGAAAAATCCTCCGCTCCCCACCTCGAATTCTCTTCCAGGATGGCTGATTATGTTGAAGGAAAGCTAATGCACAAGTTAATAAAACAGAGGAAATAGCCATCCCCTTCCTCCCAATTTGGGGTTCCAGTCCGGTAGTACACCCAGCAAGCCCATTCTGAGAAATTGTTCTCTTTCTCTGAAGCTATTCTTTGGGTAACCATCCCGCAGGCTATTTGCGCGGGTTAGTTGACAGTACGGTTGTTTTGCATAATAATTAGGCGATTTCGAGGCCCGAAGAAGGAGTTCGTGGTTATGCATGATAATGAGCAGGCACAGGTGAGAATAAGTGTTGAGAGTCAAAGGGAGATTTCCCTTCTCTGTGGTAGGGAAGACGAGAATTTGAAGTTGATGGAGAAGGAGCTGGGAGTGGAGTTTGTCCTGCGAGATAATCTTCTCAGGATTCACGGGGAAGCAGGCGCTGTGGAACAGGCAAAGAAGCTTGTTAATGAAGTTATTTCAGAGCTGCGCAAAGAATATGTACCTAATCTCATGGAGATAAAAAGTGCAGTGGAGAAAATAAAAGAGGGTAAACAAACTGGATTGGGAGAGATTTCCTCTTGGACTGTTTATACGACTTCCCGGGGAAGAAAGGTGAAGCCCCGGACAGAGGGACAAAAGGAATATGTACGAGCCATGAGGGAAAACGAGGTGGTATTTAGCGTTGGCCCTGCGGGGACAGGCAAGACCTATCTTGCCGTAGCAATGGCTGTTGCTGCCCTAGACAGAGAAGAAGTCGTACGCATGATCCTTACCCGTCCCACGGTAGAAGCAGGAGAGAAGCTGGGTTACCTTCCGGGGGGAATGGAAGAGAAGGTTGAGCCCTACCTCCGTCCTCTGTACGATGCCCTACATGACCTAATTCTGGCCGATAGATTTCAAATGCTCTTGGAGAGAAGAATAATTGAGATTGCACCGCTGGCATACATGAGGGGACGTACCTTGAATGATGCCTTTATTATCCTTGATGAAGCGCAAAATACAACCTATGAGCAGATGAAGATGTTTCTGACCAGAATCGGGTTTGGCTCCAGAGTAGTAATTACCGGGGATATTACTCAGATTGACCTTCCTGCTGGCAAAGGTTCTGGATTAGTGAAGGTTCAATCCTTATTCCAAAGCATAAGAGGAATAGACACGGCTTATCTTACCCAAAAAGATGTGGTAAGGCACCGTTTGGTTCAGGAGATTGTGGGGGCCTATGAGCGTCATGAACGAAAGACTGAATAAACTAGAAATAGAGAAAGGCAAAGAAAGCTTCGCCCTCAAGGGTATTTTCTCTGAGGAATATCGCTGGAGATGGATATGGGCGCTGGCGCTGGTGGGAATTCTGTCCGTGATTTTCCTTTTTCCTCCAACTGCCGGGGTGAACTTTGGCAGTCAGGCAGGGGTGGTTATCCTCATAGGTATTTTAATTGTCCTGCTTCTCGTTTACCTTTCGCGTTACTGGCCGCAGTTTCTTTCTCCAAAACTTCTTTTGCTCCTCGGGATTCTAACTGTGAGCATCGGCCTCATGGGGAGAATCATAATCCTTCTTCCCCAGATTCCTTATGTGTTTATACCTATAGCCTTTCTATCAATTTTGATTTCCCTTCTCTTTGCACCTTCCCTATCCACTCTCATGACAGTTTGGCTAGGTATCTACTTTGCCCTTAATGCCCGGAGCCTTCAAATCCTACCTGTGTTAGTCATAGGAGGAATGGTAGGTATCTACAGCGCCCAATTCGTTCGCCAGAGGACAGACCTCACAAAAGGTGGAATTTATGTTGGATTAGCTAATGGTCTCACCATCTTGGCTGTGGGTTTACTTTACAATCAGTCCTTCTCGGAAGTAGGTTCTATGATCCTATGGGGTATAGGCAGCGGCCTTTTTTCCAGCATTCTGGTTATGACAATTCTGCCGTATTTAGAGACATACTTCGGCCTTATTACGGACATTAAGCTGTTGGAAATCAGTAATCTCAATCTTCCTTTGCTCAAGAGGATTTCTATAGAAGCTCCGGGAACTTATCATCATACCCTGATGGTGGCCAATCTGGCCGAAGCCGGGGCCGAAGTCATCGGCGCCAACTCCCTTTTGACTAGAGTGGGGGCCTATTATCATGACATTGGCAAAATTATCCGGCCGCATTTCTTTTTTGAAAATAGCAGCTTAACCGAAGACGACCGCCATGGTAAGGTTTCTCCGAATCTAAGCTCTACCATTATCATTTCCCATGTGAAGGACGGAGTGGAGATGGCTCAGAAGGATAGGCTTCCCCCAGCCGTCATTGACATCATTAGAGAGCATCATGGGAAAAGCTTAATAGCGTATTTCTACAGAAAAGCGTTGAAAAACAGCAGTCTCGACAGGAAAGGAGAAATAGATGAGGACGTTTTTCGTTACCCTGGTCCTCTACCTGAAAGCAAGGAGACAGCTCTGGTCATGCTTGCCGATTCGGTCGAGGCGGCCTTTCGTTTTTCTCCTCAGAAAACGGTCAAAAGCATAGAAGCTCAGACAGAAAAGGTTATAAACAACAAGCTAAAAGATAGGCAGCTGGACAGGTGTGATCTCACCTTGGGGGAAATAAAAAAGATAGCCGAAGCTTTCACCAGAATTCTGGCTGGTCTTGTTCATACCAGGGGCAGATATCCCGAAGAGATACTCAAAGGACAAACTGCGTTAGACTAGCTAAGGGATATTTCGGGGGTCAAATTGCATGTTCACTACTGTCAGGGAGGCATCGGTATTTCGGAGATCCAAACGGGACTCGAGGATAAAAGTCCGGAGAGCTTTGCTTGGGGAAATTAATGGCTCTAATTGCGGTAACCAATCTGCAAAAGAGGCGAATTGATGCGAAATGGCTCAAGAGAGTAGCAGGCGTTGCCCTGGAGCCAGGAGGGAAAGAAAGGGAGATCGGCATAGTCTTGGTGGATAGTGAGAGGATGAAGGAGCTTAATGGAAAATACCGGGGAAGACCTGCAGTCACCGATGTATTAGCTTTTCCTCTTGGAGATGATCTGGCCCCCACCAAGAATCTTTTGGGTGAGGTCGTGGTCTGCGTAGAAAAGGCGGACGAGCAGGCCAGAGAAAGAACACATAGCATGAAAGAGGAGCTTGCCCTGCTCCTTGTTCATGGAATTCTTCACCTCCTGGATTATGGGGACGAGAAGATAGAGGAAAGGAAGGTAATGCAGGAGAAAGAAAGAGAAATTCTGGAATCCTTGGGAATGAGAGGAAACATTGTTTGATCCGAAGAAAGGAGACCATGTGATGAAGGAAAGGGGGGTAGGAACTTTATTTTTGGCCGTTCTCGGGGTAGCCTTGCTCCTGGAGTGCACTTCGGGAAGGCTGCAAGCGGAACTTGTACCCAAAATGGGTTATGTGGATGTGCAGAGGGTTTTTCAGAATTATCAGAAGACCAAGGACGTTATGACGAGCTTGACGGTGGGTTTTGAAGAAAAATGGCCAGCGGTGGGAGAAAAGAGAAAACTTCTGGAGGAGAAGATAGAAGCGATAGAGGAAAAAATTTCTCAAACTGAGGAGAAGGGAAGCCAAATCGAAAAGAAAGGGAAGGAACTTGCCGAATTGGAAGAGGAACTCAAATTGCAGGGACCGCTCCTCGCGCCATATTCCAAGGAGCAAAAACTAGCCCAGATACAGCAATTGATCCAGGACATCCAGCGCTTGGAAAAGGAGCGCCAGAGCCTCGACAGAGAGCGCAGGGCTGAGGAGATAGAGCTCCGGGCACTCGAAGAGGAACTCCGTTCTCTCAGTGATTCTCTTCAGGCAGAAAAGCAGAAAGAGGAATTCAGGTATTCTGAGGAGATTTCGGCAGATATTCGTTCCACCATAGAAGGCATTGCCGAGAAAGGGGGATACCGACTCATCTTTGATAAGGACGCTTTGCTCTACGCCACGCCTGAGGTGGAATTTGACCTGACCGAAGAGGTTCTTTCGCGCCTAAATCAGAATTACCGATCGGGACAATGAAAAAAAGTCTGAAGGAGCTCGCTCATTTAGTAGGAGGGACCACGGGAGGGGATGAGAGCCAAACTATTCATGGGGTCGCCAAGGTGGAAGAGGCGAAACAAGGAGAGATAACCTTTGCTGCTTCCGACAAGTTTCTGCGTATGGCCAAGAAAGGATGCGCCTCAGCGGTGATAGTACCCGTGGACGTTCAGGATTTCCCTAAACCCTTTATCAGAATAAAGAATCCTCGTCTGGCTTTCGCTCGTCTTATAGGGCTTTTTCACCCTCCAGGTCTGCCCGAATTTTCGGGAATTCACCCCACAGCCGTGCTGGGAAGAAGCGTTAAGATAGGCAGCAATGTGAGTATTGGCCCCTGTGCGCTGGTGGGAGAAGGGACAAGGATAGGGGATAACGTCCGTATTTGTGCTCAGGTCTATCTCGGCAGAGAGGCTGTCGTGGGTGAAGGCAGTCTCATTCATCCTCAAGTAATCATCGGGGATGAAGTGGAAATTGGTACTAATGTAGCTATAGACCGGGCTACTCTCGGTGAGACACGTATCGGGTCAGGATGCAAAATCGACAATCTTGTTCATATAGCCCATAATGTTACTTTGGGCAAGAATGTGGCGGTAGTAGCCTTGGTAGGTATCTCAGGTAGTTCTGCCATAGGAGATGGAGTTATTCTGGCTGGTCAAGCCGGCGTTACTGAGTATGTGAGTATTGGGGAAAACACTATAGTGGCTGCCAAATCCGGGGTAACCAAAGATGTGGGGGCCAATAGGTTTGTCTCTGGATTTCCGGCAAGATCCCACTCCAAACAAAAGAGAATATGGGCCATTATGAACCGTTTGCCTGAACTCATGCGAAGAATCAAGAAACTGGAGGAATCAAAGGAGAGGAATACATAATGGACAAGCAAAAGACTGTGGGAAGGATTGTTTCCTACAAAGGGGTAGGGCTTCATATGGGCAATGACGTTACTTTGACTCTGGAACCGGCCTCTGTGGACGAGGGAGTTGTCTTCATCCGCCGGGATCTGCCTGGGGAACCCGAAATCAGTGCCAGAACGAATAGGGTCACAAGCAACAAGCGGGGTACCAGCATTGGAGATGAAAAGGTGAGAGTTCACACTATCGAGCATATTCTGGCTGCCCTGGCCGGCCTGGCCATAGACAATGTGAGGGTAGGGATCGATGGAGAGGAAGTCCCAGCAGCTGATGGAAGTGCTCTACCCTTCGTAAAGTTAATCCAGGAGGCAGGAACTGAAGTCCAGGATGCTCCGTGCCGTGTGTTTACCTTGAAAGAACCCCTATGGATGGAAGAGGATGCCAGAAGACTAATTGTTCTTCCCTGCTCTGAATTCAAGATTACTTATACCGTGGATTTCCCTTTTTCTCCTCTGAAATCCCAGTTTGGTGAATTCACCATTGATGAAGACACTTTCATTCGGGAGATTGCTCCATCTCGAACCTTTGGATTCATGGAGGAAGTGGAAGAGCTGAAGAAAGCGGGATTGGTCCAAGGTGGATCTTTGGAGAACGCTGTGGTCATCGGTAAGGAGGGTATTATTAATAAAGAAGGCCTCAGATTTCCCAATGAGCCGGTTCGTCATAAAATATTGGATTTAATCGGTGATCTTTATTTGTTAGGCGTTCCCATTCGGGCTCATATTATAGCGGTGAAGGCTGGACACCTTTTCAACGTCAAACTGGTAGACAAACTGGAAAGTCTTAGGGAAGATAAAGAGGTCATCTCACTGGACATCAATGCCATCAATGACATACTTCCTCATCGTTACCCTTTTCTTCTAGTAGATAGGATATTAAGCTTGAAAGACAAGGAGATCGTGGGGCTGAAGAACATAACTATCAATGAGCCTTTCTTTAAGGGTCATTTTCCGGGGCACCCCGTGGTCCCCGCAGCGCTCATTATTGAGGCCATGGCTCAGGTCGCTGGGGTTTATCTCTTAGGCAAGACTGAGAATCAGGGAAAGCTGGCCTATTTTGCGGGGATTGATAAGGCAAGGTTCAGAAGGCCGGTAGTCCCCGGAGATCAATTAGTTACCCGGGTAAGAATATTGAACTTGAGGAAGACCATGGGGAGGGTTGAGGCAGTCAGTACAGTAGCTGATGAGGTCGTTGCTGAGGCGTATTTCTTGTTCAGTCTGGTGAAGAGATGAAAAATGTTGATTTATCCCGGGACAAGCTTCCTCAGCACGTCGCTATCATCATGGACGGTAATGGCAGATGGGCCGAGGAGAAGGGTCTACCTCGAAACGAAGGACACCGGATCGGGATCGACAAAATAAGGGAGATGCTGCAGATGTGCTTGGATCTGGGAATAAGATTTCTGACCATCTATGCCTTTTCATGCCAGAATTGGAAAAGACCTCCAGAGGAAATTCATTTCCTGATGAAGAAATTTGAAACATACCTTGATAAGGAAGTCCAGGATTTACAAAAAAAGGGCATTCGACTCAAAATTATTGGGAGAAGGGAGGAGCTCCCCCAGAAGCTGCAAAAGAAGATCGATAAAACAATGAGAATTACCCAGAATAATGATAGGCTCCACCTTAGCTTGGCCATCAACTATGGAGGCCAAGAGGAAATCGTGGATGCGGTAAAAAGAATTGCAGAGGAAATCACGAAGAGAACTCTGGTTTCCGGACAAATAGATGTGAACCTCTTTAGAAAGTATTTGTATGCCGGGGATCAGCCATACCCGGACCTTTTGATCAGGACAAGTGGGGAGCAAAGAATAAGCAATTTTCTGCTATGGCAAATTGCTTACACCGAGCTCTGGATCACGGACGTTCTTTGGCCCGATTTTGGAGAAGAAGAATTCATCGAGGCCATCACTGATTATGCCAGGAGAAAGAGAAGATTTGGGGGATTAGAGGAATAATGAGTTGCTCCTGAAAAGGGTATTGGTAGCAGCTATTTTTGTGCCGATTCTTATTGTGTTTATCTGGTGGGGAGGCATACCTTTTCTGTGTCTAACTAGTGCCATTATTGGAGTTGCTCTTATTGAGTTCTACCAGGGGATGGGCAGTGCAGGAACAAAGCTCCTGCCTCAAGAAGGCGTGATACTGGGTGTCCTTGTGCCTGTTTCTATTTACCTCGGAGGCGCAGGGATTCTGTCTTTGGTATTAGTTTTCATTGTTATTTTTCTTTCGCTGCGACGGTTCTTTGAATTTCGTGTCGAAGCAAGTTCTGCGAGTGTCTTTCTGACCCTGGGAGGGATTCTCTATGTCAGCTTGCTGCTCAGTCATGTTATCCTCCTGCGAGCCATTCCTGGATTAGGGGGAAAGCTCGTCCTTACAGTCTTTTTCGTTACCTGGATGGGTGACTCAGGGGCCTATTTTATAGGGATGGCTAGCGGCAAGCACAAGCTTTTTCCCCATATTAGCCCAAAGAAGTCGCTTGAAGGTTTTTTGGGGGGAGTGTTACTGAGCTGTGTGGCCATTTTTATCTCGCAAGCCTGGCTTTCCTTCCCCTTCCTTCATTTGGTCATTCTGGGGGTTTTGATAGGGGTGATGGGGCAGTTAGGAGATTTCTTTGAATCTATGCTAAAGCGGGAGGTGAAAAGGAAAGACTTTGGTTTCATTCTCCCAGGGCATGGGGGGGTGCTGGATAGATTTGACAGTCTACTTTTCACCGCTCCTGTTTTTTATTACTACCTGAGATACTTCATCATCGGAACATAGAAAATTCCAATGGCTGAAAAGACAGGCAGTTCCTTGCCTTAGAGTACCAGGCAGTCGAAAAATCGAGCTTGCCCATCTCTAGCACTCTGCAAGGCCAGCTAATCTTGGTCAGGAAATAGACAGGGGATGTTGATCTAAATTGAGAAAAAGAATAGTCATTCTTGGTTCCACGGGTTCCGTTGGAAAGCAAGCTCTGGAGGTGATTGGAGCGGAGAGTCAATACTTTGAAGTGATTGGACTTACCGGAAAAGACAATTGGCGACTTCTGAAGCAGCAGGCACAAGAATTCAGCCCTTCGGCAGTTGCCCTGGCTAACGAAAAGAATGTGTCAAAGCTTAAAGACTTGAGGGGAAGAGTGAAGATTTTCGGGGGTGAGGAAGGAATCCTGGAGCTGGTAGAATCTTTACCTGCGGACTTGGTTCTGTCCTGCATTGTGGGGAAAGCTGCCCTCATTCCCACTATGAAAGCCCTGAAGAGCGGGCGCAACGTGGGTCTGGCTAACAAAGAAAGCATGGTTATGGCCGGAAGGTTATTGATGGAAGAGGAT
>SDBT01021120.1_pt1 | contig 10177 bp, 9 predicted proteins | sample 2277101 | NCBI WGS metagenome assembly SDBT01 (sample SAMN10404973, study PRJNA504765) | marine sediment metagenome | isolation source: marine sediment core GS10_PC15, 103 cmbsf | place: Arctic Ocean: Southern Knipovich Ridge | collected 2010
GTTCCCTGAGGCTCGGAATCAGCCGGTGAAACAACGATTGCCGAGTCGTACGGATAAGCGATAGGCCGTTCATAAGGCGATCTTAAGTATTTGGCAAAAAACTGATTGAATGTCTTCCAGTGAGATGGGGACTCATACCACCCTACACGCAAACCGAACAGCGGGTCATTCTCAAACTGTTTGAAATTTTTTTCGTTCCATGACTCTTCGGTGTCAAGGTAGTCACCCCAGGTTACGGCGAACTCGCGCGTCCATTTGGAAAAAGGTCCGTAGTACTGAAGAGAGGGTTTGAATAACCCTAAGCCTTCCAGCTCAGGCAGGGGTTGGTCAATCAGAAAATAGAAGTAACAGAGACTCTGCAATATCTGCTCACGTGTGAGATCGGATGGATCTTCAAGTACTTGCTGTGGGAAGAGCTTTGACGCTTCGTCTATGTATTCAAGATAGCTATCATAGTCCTGAGCGAAATTCGTTATTTTGTCGGGATTTTGCTCTTTGGCTTTTTCGATAGATTGAGTCAACATGTCCTTGATTTTCGGCTCACTATCCAGCAATTCTATGAGCTTGATCGTTATCGACTCATAACGAACGTCCTCCGCGGAGACGGCGCTTATGGGAAGAATCAATCCCGCCAGAATCATGACCGCAACAATAAGTTTCATTCCATAGATTGTCTTTTTCATCTTTTTTCCTCCTCTAAAGTGATGGTTAAGTGTTATCGAAAAAATGACCTCAAGTTATCGTTTTGCTCTAATTAACCCATAACCCACCTCCTTTGTTGGATTGGGTTGGGTTGGATTGGGTTCTGTTTCTGAGCATATCGTGGTTGATCCAGTGCAGAACAGATTAACTTAATCATCCACTAGCTTGTCTTACTTATATTCAACCATATACATTATCAAGCTGGCATTATTAGTCAAGTTTCTTGCAAGAGCCTCTCTAACCCTGTACAATTCTACATTACACAATTATGGCTAACTTGAAACTTGCCAAGAGAGATATTACTTTCTTTGGTAAAGCCAACTTTTAGGAATCAGTACCGGTAGTTCAAAGGCCCATCTTTTACCAAGACAAATCCATATCCACAGATTCTGACGGTTACTTTTTAGTCTCTTTGTAACTCCAAAGGCATAGTCCCCAGCAGAGCATGCCTTGTCATGGAGACCAGACATCGAGCACGGGTCCGCACCGTGGACAACGTTAGAACCATACTTCAACCACAGAGTTAGCATATTTACATACCAGAATTAAGTCCACAAGCTCAGCTTACCAGATTTTACCCCACCCCCTCAACTCACTGTTTCTTCACCGTGATTCTTCAATGAATGTTTTTGTGGTTTCTAATGATTCCCGCTGCCTTTCTTGAAGTGATGAGGCGCCACCGATAATACGTCTGCTCAGTAACTCCCATCTTCCTTGTCGCCTCACCTACGCTAGATCCCTCCCTTGAGGAGAATTTCTGCTTCGCTCAGTTTATTGATGATTTGCTCTGGTCTATAGCTTCTCCTGACCATCCAAGATCCCCCCTTTCTTCGGTCCACATTCTAGCATTATATCTGGACCAGTTTTTGGGAGGGCAGGTCATCGGGCCTTGACACTTGGTAATATTTATATATAATAATATTAGAATATAGGAATATCCAAAATGAGAAAAGAAGATCCGTTCTCCAACCTGGAGGAAATAGCTGAGCGCCTGCGGGCCCTTGGTCATCCCGTGCGCATCAGAATCATCCAGGAGCTCGGAAAAGGAACCAGGTGCGTCAACGAGCTTTCCGGGACCCTGGGCCTGAGCCAGGCAAATCTATCTCAGCATCTTGGGCTTCTCAGGGATAGGGGATGGGTGAAAAGACGCAAAAAGGCGGTGTACGTGTACTACTCTCTCTCAGAGCAGGGAGTATCTGAGGCCCTGACAGAGGTATGCAAGGTAATACACCGTATTAGATATAGGAGCTAAGGAGGTAAAACAATGGCTACTTGGAATCCATGGATAGAGTTTTCCTGGACGGAAAGAGAAATAGGGAGAATGTTCGACGAGTTCTGGGATAGTCCCACCAAAAGAGGGATACCCGCCTTGACGGCAAGAGTCGAGGGATTGCCTGCCCAAAGGGGGACCACCGGTGTAGGAACTCCTCGTGTGGATCTCGTCGATCGGAACGGCTTCCTCATCCTGAAGTCGGAGATTCCAGGAGTGAAGAAGAAGGACATGAGGGTGACTGTCACAGACGAGGAAGTAAGTCTTTCAGGTAAGGTGGAAGATACAAAAGAGGAAAAGAAGGATGGCTACTACTACTGCGAGAGAGTTCATAGCTCTTGGGAGAGGACAGTGCCTCTTCCTGTGAAGATAGAGTCTAACAAAGCCAAAGCTACATACAAGAACGGAGTCCTCGAGATAACCTTACCCAAGTCTAAGGAAGCCAAGGACAAGAGTAAAGAAATCAAGATAGAATAGGATCGTTCGAGGGGTGGGTGCCTCGGTGCATCCACCCCGTTCTTCCTACTGCTGGTGAGTACTCTCTAATGCAGATGTTGCTAGCCTCAGCCAATCCTCCTGGAGCCCACCCTTACCTTCATCTCTAACAGACGTAGCTTCTCGGCCGATTACCATTCCATGCGATCGGTGTGTGTGATAGAAAAAGAGTCTTGCCTTAACTCCAACCAGGCATGCAAGAATGATGTGTCCGGACAGCGGACACTGTGTCTAAATCCTCATTATTACTGTCTTTTCGACAAGGCAACAAAAGAATACAGGAGAGTTTAGAAGTGAACAAAAGGAGCCCTGCCTATATATCTTATTCGATTTGACAAAACCTATGAAAATACGATATTGCGTGCGTATAACGTGAATAAGGTCAACCATAAATGGGCGCTGTCCCCATTAACCATTAACCCATTAACCATTAACAAGGAGAAAAACATGAAGGTAAGGAAATTGGTAGTAGTAATAATGACCGTTGTCTTTTTGGTTATCTCTCAGAGCATGGTTATTGCCGCGCAGTGTACTACGGAACTAAATCTGGGGGAAGATCTGGTTCGTGAGCTCTGGAATGATTTCAAAACGCAAAATATCTCAGCACTTGAAAAGAAGATTGCCCCAGGCTTTCAATCCATACATGAGGATGGTGCAAGCGACGCCGAGGCGGAATTGAAGCTCCTCAAAGAACTCAACCTTGGCGAGTATACTTTGAGTAATTTTGAAGTTACCCAAGTTGGTCCTGCCATCATTGAGAGCTACTTTGTTTCTGCAGAGGAGACAATTGAAGGCAAACGTCTATCAACCGAACCTGCTGCTAGACTTAGTATTTTTCTAAAGACCGATAGCATCTGGCAATGGATTGCTCACGCCAACTTGAATCCTTTGAAATAACAGTTTCTGCAACTTCAATAAACCAGCATCCAGACTCCCAAAAACACTTCCCTTTATTCAGAAACTACGCCATCTTAAGACCACAAAATAGGACTTTACGCAAATGCTCGTGATAAACTCAAAGCGGTACTGGAGCGACATTCAGGGTGAGAGTCCAGCCGGGGCAGGCCACTGGACTCAAAAATCCAAAAAAGGCAAATTCCAAAAGTAAGTCCAGAAACAGCAAACCGAATCTAGACAATCCTCCCGGTTGATTTTCTTTCCTCACCAATCTGCACCAATTTATGCCATTTCGTTGTCTCGCACGGACACCTATATGGACACCAAAATCTACTCTTTTTCCTTCCAATTAAGCCCGGCCCGAAAACGATTTCTATCGGCTAGGCTGCGCACAAAAATGCTAAAAGTTGACGGCCCTGCAAAAAAGATACATACTCATAATCGTCTCACACCAAAGATGGCAGGAAGTGCCAATTCATTTAAATAACTAAACCCTTGGATCAACTAAACCCATAGCCAACACCTTAACTTCTTCGAAGGGCAGCCAATGATAGACTTGTTGATGACTTCTGCCAGTACATTCGGGGGGTGGAACTTCCCACTGGTTACCAGAATGCTTAGGCTAACAGCTTAGAAGAATATATCCTTATCCGAGAAGTACAAGCTTTAATCCCAACGTTACACAATGCTCGTATTATGAAGCACGCTATTGAGGAGAAGGGAATATGGAAGAAGAAGCAAAAGAAGAAGGTTGGGTAGGCTACCGACCTGAGATAAAGGTTCTAGACTGCACTATCCGTGATGGGGGGCTGATGAATGACCATCACTTCGATGATAAGATAGTGAAAGCTCTCTATCAGGCCTATGTAGAGGCGGGAATCGATTACGTAGAGCTGGGCTACAAGGCCTCAAAGAAGATCTTTTCCCCCTCGCAGTACAGCACCTGGAAATACTGCGATGAGGATGATCTGCGCCGCATTGTTGGTGACAATAAAACCGACCTTAAACTTACGGTGATGGCCGATGCGGAGCGCACGGACTACCACGAGGACATCCTACCTTTTAAGGATAGTGTCTTAGATACAATCCGGGTGGCCACCTACATTCATCAGATGCCCGCCGCCATTGATATGGTCAAGGATGCACACGATAAGGGCTATGAAACCACCCTCAACCTGATGGCTGTCTCCACTGTTGCGGAAAGTGAGCTTGATGGGGCCCTGGAGGCGCTGGTGAAAACCCCTGTAGACGCCGTCTTTCTTGTCGACAGCTGGGGCGTACTCTACAGCGAACAGATCCAGGCCTTGACGCGTAAATACTTAAAATTCATGAAGCCTGCCGGTAAAGAGGTGGGGATTCATACCCATAACAACCAGCAACTTGCCTATGCGAACACAATCGAATCCCTTATTCTGGGGGCAAATCGGCTGGATGCAAGCTTGGCGGGGCTGGGCCGGGGAGCAGGAAATTGTCCGATGGAGCTTCTGATCGGCTTTTTGCACAACCCTAAATTCCGCCTAAGGCCGATCCTGCAATGTATCCAGGAACATATTGAGCCGCTGAGGAAGGAGCTCCGCTGGGGTTTCGATCTTTCCTATATGATTACCGGGTTGCTCAATCAACATCCAAGAGCAGCGATGAAATTTATGACCGGTGAAGAAAAGGATATTGTCAAGTTCTACGACTCGGTAATTGAAGAAGAGTAGGAGTCAATTCTGGAAGAATAATCAGCCACACAGGAGGCAAGGAATGAACAAAGCAGAACTAGTGGACGAGGTAGTCAACCGGGCACGCCTAACAAAGAAAACATCTAGAGAAGCGATTGATGCAATGACTTCTGTTATTGCTGATGCGTTATCTAGAGAAGAAAAAGTCACTCTGGTTGGCTTCGGGACTTTCCAGGTTGTGGAAAGAAAAGCAAGAAGAGGAAGAAATCCTCGTACAGGAGAGACTATCCAGATCCCAGCAAAGAAGGTTCCTAGGTTTAAGCCGGGGAAGAATTTGAGAAAAAAGGTGAAATGAAGGAGGTGGTTTAGATGCCTATATACGTGATGCTAACGACGTTAACCAGTGAGGGAAGAAAGACTCTAAAGGACAAGCCTGAGAGGATAAAAGAGGTTAATCAAGAAGTGGAAAAAATGGGAGTTAGGATACTCCAGCAATATGCTGTCTTGGGCCCTTATGACTTTGTGAATATTCTTGACGCTCCAGACAATGAGGCCATTTCCAAAGTGGCGGTTGAACTGGGTTCCAGAGGAACTGTCCAGACTACCACGCTTCCTGCTATGCCCGTCGAAGATTTCATCCAGGCAGTGAAAAGGTAATATGATTTGTTCGGTAGCTGTGAATAGTAGTATCTTCATCAAACATCCTTCAGAACTCCCTATGAGTGGTTCTTGCTTGCCCACCAATTGGTACCAATTTATGCCATCTTGCACCTGAGATGGACACTATTTAGACACCAAAATCCAATCCTTTTTCGTCAGATTACGACTAGCGTGAAAATGGACATTTTTGTCAAATTTCTGTCAATTAGAAGCAGCTGCACACAACTAAAAGGTTGACAACCCCCCAAAAGAGATACATGTTCATATTCCTCTACAGAGTAAAGATGATAAGGAGGTAACAATTCAGATTAAACTCAACAAATTTGAAGACCTTGAAGATATATTAAGGATTGAATAAAGACATATCAAGAGGAGGTTAGATATCCTATGGAAGGTAAGTTAAGAAGAGTAATAACTCAGCATAATGGAGAAGGCAAATCAATTGTAGCCTATGACGGCCCCCCTATCGAATTTGGAGGGTCATTTGAGATGTGGGTTACAGATAGCTCACCTGCAGATAATAAGCATCAAGATGATGCTGCGAAGCGAAAAGTAAGGCTGGAACCTCCGTCAAATGGTTCCATATTGCGGTTCTTCAAAGTATTCCCTAAAGACCTGTCTAGACCAACTGAGGAAGTGGAAGAAGAAACAGCCAAACGTTTTGCAGCAATGGACGCTTCACATTGCCGCCCAGATACTTCAAGAAACCCAGGTATGCATAAAACTAAAACTGTTGATTACATTACATTGCTTGAAGGAGAAATTACACTCCTTTTGGATGAGGATGAGGTGGATTTAAGACCATTTGATGTTGTAATTCAGCGGGGTACCAATCATGCATGGATAAACAAAGGCTCTAAACCAGCTCTTTTAGTTTCAGTTATGATAGATGCTGACCCAATATAGAAATATACATAATCTTAGGAAGTAAACCCGCATGACCAGGGCCTTGTAGATTCCATCTCCCACCTTCTTTCTTCGAACACACTAAAAGGTGGGAAACCTTGAAGAAATAGAACAATATCAGGTTGGGATTCCATTTATCTATATCTTGACTCGGTATTTTTCAACTATTTCTTCGTTTAGTTGCACCCCCAGCCCGGGTCCCTGGGGCAGCTTAACATATCCTTTCTTGTCAACCGTTATTGGTTCTACTATCAACTCTTCTCTCAATGGATTAGGATTCTGGTCAAGCTCTAGTAATTCTCCGTTGGGTATGGAGGCAATGAAGTGTAAATTGGCAACAACAGCCAGGGCGGAAGAGAAGGTTTCAGGTACACATTGCATATTATGGCAGCTAGCCAAATTAGCTATTTTTTTGGCCTCTGTTATTCCACCTGCCCATGTCACATCGGGTTGGACTATATCTACTGCCCTTCGAGTAACAAGTTCCTTATAACCGTATCTGGTATACTCTGTTTCATAACCAGCTATGGGAGTATCTATTGCTGCTGCTACCATAGCGCTACCTTCGATATCGTCAGGGATAACCGGTTCTTCAAGCCAGTAGATGTCATATTTCTCAAACTTTCTAGCCATCTTTATGGCTACATGAGGCTTCCAGGAGCAGTTAGCATCCACCAATAAATCTACTTTGTTTCCAATCGCTTCTCTTACTGCTGCCACTCTCTCTATATCCTCATCCATACTTGCCACACAGAGATCACTGTAAGGAAAAACTGACGGCTCACTCCTTCCTATGGCTCCGAAAGGATTTCTTCCTACCTTTATTTTTACTGCTGTGAATCCCTTCCTTACACGCTCTGATATCCTTGCAGCTAATTCTTCCGGACCTTTCGATACCTGATAATAACCCATGCTGGCGTAGGCCCGAACTCTATCCCGGTATCCTCCCAGAAGCTTGTAAAGAGGTAGGTTTGCTACCTTACCCATGATATCCCATAAGGCTATATCAATACCACTCATAGCTGAGATAATTACCCCTCTTCTTCCATGAAAGAAAGTTCTCTGATACATCTTGTCCCAAAGCTTTTCTATGTTTAGTGGATCCTCACCTACAAGGTAGGGCTTAAGTTCTTTTTCTATGATTGTCTTTGTGGTAACCAGAGGTCCTCCAAAGGAGGCTGCTTCGCTGATCCCGGTTATACCTTCATCGGTGGTGACTTTAACTAGAAGAACATCTCTTTTGCCCATGTATTCGATAGAACTCATTAATGGCTCAATAGGACAAGAAAGCGGTATGCTGGTAATGTCGACGATCTTCATTGCGATCTCCTCTCTCCGACTATTTTTTTATTCTTTACACCATCTCCTATGCACTTATTTTCGATTTGAACAATATTCAATGAGAAATCCCTCACCTCTGATTGACCTGTCCCCATTGATTGTACCACTGTCTAAGTTAGAGTCAACGAAATGATACCTCAGGGGAAGGTGCTCAGTTGAGTTGTCTCTGGAAGATGCGATGGGGAATTTCCAAGTAGATGAGTAGGCTTGGTATAATTTGGCCGTCAATAGAACTGGAGTGATAGAGAACCTATCCCCAGCAACAATTTCCTTCTGTTACGAGAGGTTAACTAACTCGATTGGACGCCTGCACGTAAGTACACTTCTGGTCCTAAGGTTGTTAGCTACATGACAAAGGCTCCTGGACACAAATAGGATTGCTGGAGACAAAAGATTCTTGTCATTAGGTTATCACCTCCAAACAGTGGCCACTATCATAAGACAATTCAAGTCGAATACCGCCACGCATCATGACTAGCGCGTCCCAAACAATGGTGCCTAACTCAATTATGTACATATACGAACTTCAATATTTGTCGAGCTTGGAGGATATGCAGGAACTTCGTATTTTTTGTCTCACTGCGCTGGTACATGAATACCTTTTTGCCCATTGTCTTTACCGCTCCCAGATTAGATCGGCCGGACGCTTATCCTTCCCACCCCCTCTTCGAGAACGGGGACTTTCCAAGGAGAACCAACTCTATGGTCTGGCAATCGAAGGATGTGTGAACAGTCAGTTCTTGTTCCATTGTTCGCAGGCAGGCAGGCAGGCAGGCAGGCAGGCAGGCGCCACTCATTACCCCAGCCCGTAGGAACAGGCTGTTCAGAATAGGAAGGAGTTAAAGCCAAGACCGTGGATGTCAGGGTTATTGATGGCAGGGTAGTCTGATTGGTGATGCCCAACCTTTCAGTTACCGATTGAAGGGAATGCAAGACTGCTATATTTGGGACACCATTGGGCAAACTCGACCTGCCTAATTAGGTAACCTATGACTCAGCTAGCGACCCAAACTGACTAGGCTCTACGACAATATGTGGATTGATTTCCGAGGAAAGAGGCACCCTGACAGTCGTGGCAGCAATGATGTCTCTGGTCTGTAGCTCATCTGACCTACGGCCAGATCACTGCTATTTTGCCAGCCTACCCCTTATTCACATCCTCGATGAAGCTCACCAAGAGATCGACCAGCCTTTGTGGACTGTCCAGAGGCATCATATGGCCACCGTTCTCCCATACCTCAAAGCGACATCCCTCTATCTGACTGGCGTAACGCCATTCCCAATCGGAGAGAAAATGAGGGTCCTTCGCCCCAGCTAAAATGAGAGTGGGGACTCTAATATTATGGAGCTCCGGCTCGAGGTTAGTCCCATTAGTCCCTGTAAACCAGCCAAAGATCTCCTCTCTTGCAACTGGGTCCATCGCTATCATATCGCTAGCAATCTTGTTCAGGAGTTCCTCGCTTAGTGACGCGGCAAGCTGGTACGCCAAACCGCCTCGTATTATCTCCGCCGATTCGAACATCGATTTCATTTGAGCTAGCGAACTAGCTTGCTCATCAGGCGGCAGAAAATAAGCACGAGCTGGGGAAGGTGCTATCAAGAACAGACCTTTTAGTACATCTGGATGGTCCAAGGCAAACTGATATCCGATCTTTCCACCCATCGAGTGTCCCACGTATGTGAACTTCTCTATTCCCAGTTCCTGGGTGAAAGCGTAGATATCTTCTACAACCTCGGGGAGCTGGTAGCTACCCGGCTGTCCTGATTGTCCATGGCCACGTAGGTCGAGCGCATAGGCATGGTATTCCTCTGGCAAAAACTCAAGTACCGTTGTCCAAGCCGCGATGGAAAGAGTAAAGCCGTGCACGAAGACCAAGACTTCTTCCCCTGCACCCTGCTCGACATAATTGATTCTAACACCGTTAACAGTAACCGATCGAGGTTCTGCTGGTGCTGCCCCGACCCAGGCAGACATGAACAAAATTGAAATGACCACCATCAACAATACACCGAGAGTTCTTTTCATCTCACACCTCCTAGATTAGTTTTGATGAGGCGACCTCGCTTGCGTTTGCTCATCAAGCTGGAGCCACCCCGCTAGGCCAACTGTAATATACGAGGCTAGGTTTGTCAATGCCTCAATTGGCTCATACCTGGTGCAACCGAAAGTGGTATTCTTGCCTCGAGAATATGCTACTGCAGGCTCCGGAGGACAGAAGGAATAGATTGACCTACGAGG
>SDBT01021121.1_pt1 | contig 10177 bp, 5 predicted proteins | sample 2277101 | NCBI WGS metagenome assembly SDBT01 (sample SAMN10404973, study PRJNA504765) | marine sediment metagenome | isolation source: marine sediment core GS10_PC15, 103 cmbsf | place: Arctic Ocean: Southern Knipovich Ridge | collected 2010
CTCGTAGCGTCGGATAGAGGGCTATCGCTGGTACTACAGTCGCGCATCTTTGCCGGCAGAGATTTTCAGGCGAACTTGCGGCGATCATGTACAACAAAAATGCCATAAAATGTCGTAGGGACTGCAAATTCAGGTTGGAATAGAACGGTTTTAAGTAAGCGCGACTGTAGTACTAGTAAAAATCCACGTCCGGAGGACATGGATTTTCAAGTTTCAATAAAAAAGGCGGTTTTCGCAAAAGTTTGGTAAGGCGTTATCAAAGCTTTTAGTTCAAGTAGTAAGGAACAGGGTTTATTTTCCCCAATTGTCCTCGTTGCAGCGAATTCCTCCCGCAAATGGGTGCCTCAACCCTTCCGCCGACGGAGAATAGCCAGGGATCCGAAGGCCAGCAGCGACAGCATGGCGGGTTCGGGGACGGGAACTCCGCCTATTCCCCCTGCCGTGGCACCGAGGTTCAACTGCACGGAACCGTAGTCATCCGCGGAAACCACTCCGTCAAGGTTGGCATCGCCGGGGATGTTGATATCGCCGGTGTCGCCGAAGTTCAACTGCACGGAACCATAGTCATCCGCGGAAACCACGCCGTCATTGTTAGCGTCACCAAGGAGCACGGGCTCGGGGACATACTCGGCGTAATTGAAAGGCAGATCAAACCTGCTGTCCGCATCGGTCTCCCAGACATCCAGCCAGGGCGAATAGGTGTGAACTTCAATCTTATTCTCGTCCGGGATAAAGTGCAACTCCCGCAGGTAGCCGCCCCCGCCATTCTCCCAGCTCTGGTAATTCGCCAGAATCTCGTGCACGGGCCTGCCCGCATCGTTCAGAGGGGACAGATGATATTCACCGTCCCAGTGGCCGCTGAGCACCATGAATATCTGGGGATTAATCCTGATGAACTCCTGCCAGACTTCCTCAGGCGAATTAGAATTGTCGTCGGTATATTCGTGATATCCCTCTAAGTAGCCCTGGGTCGGTCGGCCATTGGTATGGATAGCGATATGCTCATGTGTGGTTACAAGAACCGCAACATAAGGGTGCTGATCGATGGCGCTCTGAGCCCACGCCAGATCAGCGTCAGATGCATTCATCCTCAGGGAAAGCGACATGAACTGCCTCCCGCCGCCGTTGAAAATATGATAGGACGTCAGCCCGCTGCTGTCCCTCGCCGCGTATTCCCAACTCTTGCCCGTAAAACGTTGCGGGCCGAAGTGATTGGTAAAACTTGTCGAATCGCCAGGCGACGTTGCGTCATCGTAGTCGTGGTTGCCGCCAACCACACCGTAAGGCGTTCCTGATATATCAAGATAGCTGTAGGCCTGTTCGGCAATAGCCCATTCAGACGCCGAATTTCCAGTCTCAACGATATCGCCCACGTGGGTTACGAACGCGAATCTGTTATCCGCACTGACGTACTCCCCTTGGCGGTAAAAGATTTCGTCATACCCCCTGTACGCGTACCAGGTATAGCTCTGGGTGTCTGGAAGCACTGCCAGCTTGAATGCCTCCTGCGCTGTAGCCGAACTCAAAGCTGCGCCCATCGCAATGATTACGGTTATAATCCTCACTGTAGTCTTCATCCGCAAGCCTCCTTATACAACTCCTATTTTCCTTGGTGCCGAACAAATACACAAAAGATTGTACCTCAATCGAGTAAGGGTGTCAAGTTACAATTTGCTCAAACAGGCAAATTTCCCGATTTTTTTCAAGTGAAGATCCAAAGCAGGTGAAAAGTTAAGGAATTCCCCCTGTGCGTGACGATAAACGGGAACACCCGGACCGATTGGTGCCTGGATTGGTACAACAAGGTTCACGAATACGCCTTCAGGATGTAACCCAACCACGTCAGTGGAGGTTGGTACCAGAACCTGGATCGCAAAGGCAACCGCATTCACTTTGTCGTCCAGGGCTTGGCCGTAAAAGATCCGTTCCACCTGCCCAGATCGCTGCTGTACTGCTGGGGGGGGTTCTGGGTCGTCTGGGGGAAGAAGGACCCGGAAAAAGCGTTATCACAGAGGGGTCTCGCTTTGAAGGCCCTCCAGGACGATGCGGGTTTTCTCCTCGGCCGAGAACTTTCGGTGGGTTGTGTTGCCATGCTTGCCGCGATACCTTACTGTACGTCTTCGTCCACGACACTGTGGTGTTCCACCACCCTGCCGTCGTCTCTTTCATCGCGCTTCATCGTAGACAATCGTGCAAAAAGGCGCCTTATGTCCCGAATACCGCCCCAAGTGAACCAGATCATTGCCGGGACACCAACCGAAAGGTATACCCAGGCCCAAATCTGCCAAAATCGAGAACACGTCTCGTCGGAAAGACCGACTGTAAACATAAGCACCGTGCCAATGGCAAAAACCGTGGCCAAGCCGAGATTCCAGACTACCGCCATGATCGCGAATATCCTGTCGCTCCTGGTGAATTCATCGGTGATGCCGAGAATCTTTCCCCATACGGACTTTGATGCATCTTTTGCTTTTACGTGATCCTTTGCGATGTCATATTTGCCGCGATGCAGCATTTTATGTAAGTTGAACGGTTGGCGGCAGGTAAGAAGCGATACCAGTAAATAGCTGACCAGGCAAGAAAACATGGTCCAGAACCAGATGTACTGGCCGTTGATGCTGGCCAGCCAGTCCATCGCCAGCAGGAGCGGACCGCGGTCGGTTATGTTCTTGAACAGAGGTGCGATTTGCTTAATGATGATACTACCTACCGCCATGACCCAGCCGACCGTCATCGCCACCCATGCGCCGGCGGAGGTGCCCCATTTGAAATACAACCCCCCTACAATCACAGCCCCAGCGCCTGCAACGATCGCGCCGGTGATTGCCATAAACATCAGCACAAATTCATTCTGTTTATAGAAAAGACTGAACAGGAATGCAAACGCAGCCACGAAGAAGATAGACCACCGGAGAAGGCGAATCTGTTGTTTCGGGGTAAACGGTTTCTTACGAAACGGCAGGACCACGTCCTGGATGAAGATACTACCCCAGGAGTGGAGGTACGTATCCTGCGTGGTGATGAGGAAGAATATGATCGCGGCACAGAAAAGCCCCTTCATGCCCGTCGGGAACATCAGTCCCAGTGCGACGGACGTTGTCACCTGCTTTGCGATTACGGAATTATCTATTTCGGACAGCACCTGATGGGCAACGGCGGATTCACCGGCATATTTCGGCAATGTCATGAAAACAAAGGCGCAAATGGGTAAGAGGACATAGACTAATAATTTCGGCGGTCCAGACCATACTGCGATAATTGATGCCATTTTCTGTTCATGGGGGTTCAGGCTCGAACAGTTATAGGCCTGTGATCCCTGCCAAGACAGCGTGCCATAAAACAGGTAGAACACTTGTATAAGAAAGAACCAGACGGCAAAAGCCGCTCCGGAAGTATTAGCGGGGTTCAGCATGGACTTGTCGGCAGGCGCTGTCTTAAGCGCCGCGGTAATGTCCACCCAGGAAAACTTGTGCATGAGGAACACGGCCACGCCGAGGAACAAAATGCCACAGAACATGCCCTGAACGCAGTCGGTTAGTATCACCGTGACCTGCCCCCCCAGATTGGTGTAGGTTACCGCGAGAAACAGAGTGATAACCATAATGGGGACGAATGTGGGGATATTATAGCCCATGAGGAGGAAGTTCTCGGGCAGGCCGCAGAAATGGACGATGAAGCGGCAGGCCACCGCCGGAAAGATGCCGAAATTGATAATCCCGGATGCCCAGGTAATCAGCCCCGCATAAACTCGAAAACTCTTGCTGTAGCGAATCTCGAAAAACTGCGCCATGGTCATACAGCGGGTCTCTCTGAAACGATAGTACACCCAGCCTGATAATGTAAGGAACATGCCTATGGGCCAGAACATCATCTGCCACCATATAGGCGTAAAACCGGACACATAGTACATCTCGAATATGGCGACGAGGCTTATGGCCCCAACACCCGACATGGCTGAGGCGAAGCATTGCATGAAGCGTCCCGCCGAACGGCCGGCTGAAAGAAAGTCCGACACGCCCTTCATGTAGCGGACTGCTCGAAAAGTGAACGCGCTCAAAGCGATCATGCAAACCGCAACAATAGCCCAATCAATCGTACCCATCTTCCGATACTCCTTGTTCAACGGATATTTTGTATATAACCCATTGCCCACAGCCATTGTGTGCAATGGTGCGGAGTTATTTTACAGCGATGGGGTGTACCAAAGATGGAATTGAACTTGTTCCCATCTTTGATCCGATCCCAATGTAAGTTTTCAGCTTATTTGGTTATGTTGATCCAGTGCATTCCGAAGGCTGGATCCCGTACGGTCCGTATGGACGTAACGACAGCCGAAGGAATGCACTAGGCCGCAAACTCAGCCGGGGCATATCCCCCAGACTGCTATGTGGCCTGTTCTCGTTATAGTTCCGACACCATACCTTGATCTTTTCCCAAGTGTCGTTCAGGTTCAAGAACCAATACTCATTCAAATACTCTCACCCCGCAGCTCCAGGCCGCGCTGTGGGGGCGACTGAAAAATTCACTGAACTTCCGTTCAAGCGATTTGATATTCATATGGCGGACCATAACATGTTTCTTTCGAAGGGATTTTGGACGTTTAAACACCTTGACGGCGACGTTCACATATCCCGCTTGATCACACTCGCCATCGTCTTACTGAAGGTGAAGGTGCGCAATCCTGTCCGTCTGTTCTCTGTCTTTTCTCGTAAACGTCTCAAAACCGATCTCCTGGAGCAATCGCAGATGCGGCAGAAGGTCCCCAACTTCCTTCAGGGCATGCGCATCGCTGCCGACGACAATTCGCACTTCCTCCTCCAGGCAACGCCTGAAGAAGTCCGGGGCGGGTTCATTCGTATGGAAGTTGATTTCAGCAGCGACGTTGCGCGCCCGAAGGAGCCTGGCGACGGGACGGTAGAGCTCGACAGGCCGCGGCAGGTTCTCTTTGTGAAAGAAGCGAAATGGATGCGCCAGAATGTCAATTCCGAGTGTTGTGAGCTGCTCAACAACGCGCAGAAAAGAGCTTTCACGCTGCGTTCGCGTGTCCGCCGCCATGTTCCCCGGCAGCCAGTGGACTGCGCCGAGCAGCATGTCCCAACCGTCACGGTCCTCATCAAGCAACGTAAAACTGCCCTCGCAGTCACACTCCACCTCCAAGCCAATCCGGACATAGTCAGAGCGAAAGCCAGCCATCTCTGATCTGTAGGCAGGCATACGATTGGAATCACTGCTGCACTTGTTTCGGATTGCTTCTGGCTCGTCAACATGCCGCCCCTGCCAGTAGTCCGCCTCAGAGAGATAGAGCTGCGCCGCATGCTCGACGCACACGATGCTCTTCACCCCCAAGAGCTTTGCGCGTTCTGAAGATTGCCTTGGATGCACATCCTCGGCGCAATAGCCGAAATGCGTATGTATGTGTGTGTCCACGTACCCTGCCGAAGACGGTATCTGCAGAGACCTGCTATCAACGGTAACTTCACGCCCTCGTAAAGAAACGATATAGAAGTGAAACGGTGCCTCTGCGATGGTGGCACATGTCAGATATGTGACCCCGTCTTTCAGTGCGGGTTGAGTACCGCGGTGGTAATGTCCACTGAGAGAAAGAACAACCCCTGCGCGTTTGTATGCCGCCATTATCTCCGCAGTATTGCTCGGAGTAAACGGATAATCGGTACAATCAACTGCCAGATAGAGCGGAGGATGTTGGAGTGTGATGACCGAACGGTCCTTGACTTCGTTCAAAAACTGCTTGATCGCATCAGGGTGGCGCACGGGCGTGTCGTCGTCCCCGTAGTTATCAGCGAAACTGTACAGGATGTAGTCGTTGATGCAGTGCCGGCCGGGAAAGTCGCCAAACGCGCCAAAAACACGTTCAGGGGCCACGTCATGGTTGCCGGGTACGACGACGACAGACACGCCGCTCGCTTTCACAACTGTGGCGAACTCGGCCATGTCCTGCTCTGCGCCCGCCGCAAAGCCATTGTCCACGATGTCGCCCAGCAAGACAATCACATCCGGCGGGCGTATTCGCGTGGCTTCCTCAATGGCGCGCTGGGTCCATTCGAGTGCGTGTCGACCAATCCGCTCGGGCATAGTGCATTCACGTCCGGCTGCATGCACGTAGTGCTGGTCGGCGATGACAAGCATAGTGAGTGAGTCCAAATCGGTATCCTTTCTTATGCCACTGTAAATACACATTCAAACCATATGTCTACATGGTGCAACTGCGTTTAATGTCTTGTTCCCGTTTCTGCACATCGGGATCGGCCGCATTGTGTTTCCTTTTCATGATCCAGCTCTTACGCATCGGGAAATGCTTTTCGATAGGCATCCAGGATTTTGTCGATCTTTTGATTGCTCTCTTCGCAAACTACCATGCGGCCCTTATCGGCCTGGAACCATTTGATAGTCCGCTTGATCCCTACGCTGAAGGGGACAGTCGCCTTGAATTCCGGCACAAAGGTCTTGATCTTAGTGTTATCAAAGATTACAGTGTGTGATTTATCACCGAGCAGGCCGCTCCTGTAGGAAGCATCAACGTGGACGATGAAGTCCGACGACACGTGAACAATCTTTGGCTCGATATTAACCGCCGCCGCCACAGCTTGATATATCTGATTCCAAGTCAACAGTTCGTCGGTTGTAATGTGGAACGTCTGCCCGATGGCCTGCTGATGTCCCAAGAGGCCCACGAAGCCTTTCGCGAAGTCCTCCGAGTGGGTCACGGCCCATAATGACGTTCCGTCCCCGGGAACCACGATCTTGCCTCCCTTCTTCATTCGATCAACAATCGTGTAGTTGCTCCCTCCACCGACTGGCAGTGGAATAACCGTATCATAGGTATGTGATGGGCGAACAATCGTCATCAAGAATCCCTGCTCGCGATAGGCCTGGTTCAGACACTCCTCGGCCGCGATCTTGTTCCTCGCATATTCCGAATACGAATTGGCCAAAGGTGTCGACTCGGTGATCACAGGATGCGATGGGGGCTTCTGATACACCGACGCCGAACTGATGAAAATATACTGCCGGACCGTCTTGGCAAAAAGCTCAATATCACGCTCTACGTCATCCCGCGTAAAGGCAATCCAGTTGACCACCACATCCCACTGATGCTCCTTCAACGCGTCGGTAATCTGATCCTTATTGTGGATATCGCCCCCGATCGTTTTTGCTCCCGGCAGATCGGCATTTCGGCTACCGCGATTCAGCAGGTACAGGTCAATGCCCTTTTCGATCGCCAGTCGGCTGACCGACATGCTGATATTCCCCGTTCCACCAATGAAGAGAACTTTCATAATGTATTCTTTTGCACTTTTTTGGACTATGAAAATAAACTGTAAAAACAAATCTTTCGACGGAAGAAAATGCCACTTTCAGGCTAATTCCGTCCCATGACATTCTATCTCAATCGAGTACCCTCATCAACGAACCGTTGGGTGAAGTTGGGGTCACGTTTCATGACGCATATTCAATGCCGAGGAATCCACAGCATCTGCCAATCCATTGATTTCATTTTCAATTCGATTCTTCCGCCGCGCAGGTTCACCGGTGTTCGTGCCAACGGTTTCAGTTTGCCCAAGGTCCAGTCCAGTAGTGTCGCATCGCGGCAACCCATCAGGTCGAGTGACCGAAGATTTAAGGCAAGCTTAATTGTCGCTGCCTTGTTGCTGAGATTTGAAACCACAGCAAGAACACCGTTTTTCGGATGCCGATACAAACTCACACATACCTCTTTCGGTGATACGCTGAGGTAATTCTCATTACGCCAATAAGGGATCCAGTCCGCTTGCTTTCGGCCAAATTCGTCCATAACAGCCCAGATGTCCCGGTTATACTCAACATCATTCTTCTGTCCCTTGAGCATAGCGCGTACTGGCACGTCATGGACAATCGCCAAGGCCCACGCCTGGTGAAAATTCAGCGGCTTTTCATAGGTAAGTAGTTCAGCAGGGACACCCCATTGATGGCCCATAAATTCGGTCTTGAAGGTGTCCAGGTCAAGGAAGTTTTTATAACTCGCCCCCCATTCAAGTCCGGCGAATTGCTCGCCGTCCCAGGTGCTGGTGGCCCAACTCAGCGTAGGCATGACCATACATGCGGAATTGTGGACGTTGATCTGTCCGTCGGGTTTTCGTGATTTCACGGCGTCATAGATGCGTCGCATGGCGCTGCGCACGGAAAATATGGGAAACGTTGGCCCCACACTGGCATCGTGACGCAGGTTTCTACAGCCATGAAGCATATTGCGACAGGAATAAGGGGCAGCCGTGCCATCGAGGTAAACACCATCGACGTCAAGTTCATCCATGACGTATGCGACACTCTTGGCGAGAAAATCCTGCCATGTACTTCGCAGACAGACACGCCAGGCTGCCTGAGGGGGTTGGGGTGGATACCTCATCAGTGGCCAACCGGTTTTGGGAAGGGCGAGACTACTATGTCCCAACTCGTTATATTCCGGAGCGATCTCTGATAGGAGAAAACCAAAATAAAGCAGCACCTGTATGCCTCGCTCGTGAAGATCACGAATGATCTTCTTGAGTTTTGCTTTGTTTTTGGGAATTGCGTGGGCTTCAATGTCAGTCCAATGCTCAAAAATCACTACGGTGCGAACTCCGGCAGCATCAAGGCGATCAAGAAGCTTGGGCGGTAATTCCAGACGCCCGTTTACTCCAGCGACATTGGTCTGCTGAAGGCAGAAAATGCGATAATCCCATGCGTCCTTTTCTACGTGTTTGACTGGCGTGGCCTGAAGTCCGAACGTGTATCGCAGTTGTTCCTTTCGTAGCGGTCTGATGTCCGAATAGGGAAAAACCGAGCTATCCGAAGGTGCCAGTTCGACAAGAGTCGAGACCAGATGCATTCTCAACACGACGGCGTCACCTTCGCGTTTGACGGTGATGCGGCAGTCCGGATCGGCGTTGAGCCAATTTTCGTCGGATTCGGCAAACCAACTGAGCCCGCGTTGTTCATCTCCAATCCACACAAAGGGTCGAAATCCCTTGATCAAGCCTTTGGCGGGAATCCGTCCTATTTTTGTGTCTGACCCGGCGCGTCCGCGATACTGGAAAAAATACTTGGCATACTCTTTGCGTATGGGAATTTCCAAAATCAGGGAGTCCAGTTTTACCGGTACGGAGGGAATAATAGCGACATCGAAACGCATCATACCATCGAAATCGATCTCCGTTTGGATGTTGAGAGACAGATGTTTGGTGGATTGTGATCCAATGAGTACCACCTGATCGGCGGCGTGACTCAGACAATCAAGCGAAGGTTGTTGCCAACGGATTTCACGGCCTTTTGTGGTGGCAATAACGCGAATTGGCCTGCTCAACAATGCGGTGCCCTGCGAGGTGACTTGTGACAGTATGGAGTTGGCTTTGAACCGGTGTTCCCTGCCCCAACAGTTTACTGACAAAACAGAGCGTGTCTGGTGTTTTTCAATTGGCGTCCAAGGCGGGGGAACCTTGCGATTTACCCCTTCCGCCGAGCCAAACCATTGCGGTATTTTGGAACCGAGCCTGTCCTGAACGACATCGGTCTGGCACGCTTGGCCGTGACGATCAATGAACGTCGGCCGAATCGACCAGTCCCCTTTTGGAATTTTGGAAATGGGAAACGATGCTTGCTCGGTTGTTCCCGGTAGGAGCTTTCGAATCGTTCGCTGCATGATCGCCTTCTGAGGGCCACGCCATTGCCCTTCGATATTCCCGGTGTTGCTGGGAACAATCTCAAGCAGAAGCTTCCCGCCGAGCGCCGTATGCGGTTCACCCGCAATTGCGGCACGAACAAGGAGCTTATTGTCGCGGACACAGGTATATAACCTGACAATAACCTTTCGCGGTGAGCATTCACGGTTCATAACATCCCTTTTCATGTTCAAGAGATGCAGATTATTCGACATAGGAATACCTCGCATCACCACTGATATAAATGTACCTCGAACGGCTCGAACAGGTCAGGGACTTCTTGTGCAGGTTCGCCCATCAGCCTGTCTTCGAAGAGAACGATTGCACGTGTCGGTTTCTCAAACTGCCAATGGGCCATGACGCGGCCGCCGGAAAGGTTGACGGCAATTAGTGTGTGCAGGCCATTGTATTCGATCTCTCTGAAAAAGATAGAACCATGGGTGCTGTCCTTTTTCAGCGAGACTGAACTGACGTCTCTGCCC
>SDBT01021122.1_pt1 | contig 10177 bp, 8 predicted proteins | sample 2277101 | NCBI WGS metagenome assembly SDBT01 (sample SAMN10404973, study PRJNA504765) | marine sediment metagenome | isolation source: marine sediment core GS10_PC15, 103 cmbsf | place: Arctic Ocean: Southern Knipovich Ridge | collected 2010
GAAACAAAATATAATTATTATATGCATAATAAATTAACGCATATAATGGATCATTGGACTGGATTTGTACAATATGCAAAAAGATATATGCCATATTTGAAAATAAGTAAAATAAACTATGCAACTAATAAGATTAATAAATATTCAGAACTACTGCCAACAGTAGTATTGCATAATAAATTAAACAGAATGATAATATATCATGGTGATATAACTATTCATAATTTAATAAGATTTGTCAATAATCACAGTTGATAATCATTAAATATCTAGCGCATTTCTGACGCACTATTTAGTTAAGGTTTAATTTTTTAATTCAAAAAATTAGATAAGGCTTAATAATATTTTTTATACAATTGTTTTCCAATGTTCTCTAATTCCTTTTTATATTCTAAATTTTTTAATAAATGTAGTGGCAATTCACCAAAACCATATATAGCTCCATACCATGAAGCGGCAATACATCCAGTTGTATCTGTATCTCCACTATGTAACATAGAATAAATAACTAATTTTTCCCAACTTTTTTCAGAATCAAGTAAACAGTCATAGGCAATGATAACAGAGTCATCACCACCAGAGCCACTAAATATATTAGCAACAGGTTTTTTTTTATATGGAACATATCCTATATATCCATAGTTGTCCATATAATATTGTGATCTCCAAATTAAATTTTTGCTTAATCTTCTTGAAATAACATTACCCTCATCATCAAATTTATCTAATATATATCTATGCCATTTGTCTATGAATACATGTCTGTCTTTTTCATATTCGGTAATATCTCTATTTAATTTTTTAATTATATTACCTATAGTCCCATGTTTAAATAAATCCATTAACATGTGTGGCCATTTTTTAATATCTATATTTTCTATTGCATATGCTGTAAATAAAGCAGCCACTACACCACCTAAATACCCAATTGCTGAATTGTGAGTAACTCTACTAGACTCTATGGCCATTTGTATTAGTTTCTCTCTTCTTTTTTTACCATGATAAGCTAATCCTATACAAGAACTACGCATAGAGGCACCAGACCCTCCCTCATGAAAGTTATATGATAGTTTATTCCATTTATCCCCTTTTGACAATTTTACAAGATTTCTAATAGTAGTAAGACCTGGCATTCTGTACTCATGTCCTTCTTTATCAAATTGTTTTAGAGCATCAAGATAATGTTTAACTAATATATTACCAAAACTATTAAGAGATTTAAATTCTTCTAATAGAGCTTTGGCAGTTTTCATATGTAATATAGTATCATCAGATATTCTCCAGCCCTTACCTGGAACATAATTTATACCTCCTAAATATATAAATTCATATAATTTTTTTTCAATTCTGCCTCTAACAGTTTGTTCATTGGGAAATTCCCAATCAGAATTTTTATATCCGATAGTATCACCCATAGCATGACAAATCATACATGCGATATATCTTTCTTCCATTTATATTACTATTATATATTTAATTAAGAAAAAAGCTTGAATTTTTAATTTTTAAAGATTTAGATTGTTTGATTATCTTAGCATATAACTCTTTTTGAAGATTTATATGATTCGTTCAATATTACTTAAAAATATAATAATATATTAGTATAAGATATAAATAGTAAATAATGTCATCAACAATTAATCCATATGAAGTATTAGGTTTATCAAATACTTGTAGTCAAGAAGATATAAGAAGGGCTCGTAATAAATTGATGAAAAAATACCATCCAGATAAGAAAAATGGAGATGCGAAGACATGTCAATTAATAATGCGTGCTTACAATAGACTATCAAATCCAGAGTATAGAGCAGAATATGATAAAATACAAAATTTATTACAACAATCAAATAATGATTTTTTTCAATTACGGGAGAATTACAGAAATTATAATAAAGTGAGAGAAACAGACATAACACAACTATCAGAAGAGGATAGTAATATACAATTTAATAAAATTTCCAAAGAAATGGATTCAAAACATAATTTTAGAAGAAAAACCTATGAAGATGAACTAGATAATCCATTAAATGGAAGGCAAACCAATGAAAGATACAATGATTTGCAAACGACAAGAGAAAATGATGATATTGAAGATTTGCCAGATGAAATATTTGATAAAAATAATTTTAATAACGGTAAATTTAATGAAATATGGGATAAATATAATGGTGGAGCAAGAGAATTAATACCTCATGAAGGAAATCCAACTGCATGGAATATGAATGATGGAACTAATTTTGCATCATTTAATAATATTGGTGAAGTATATGATGAAAGAAGTAATAACATAAGTTCAGATTATGCACCCGTAATGAAAAAAAGGAAGAAAATAAAAATATCCAAAAAAGATGTGAGGAATATGAAAGGAGCATCATATACAACAGATCATAATAGATTGCCTGAAAATTACAAGAAAACATTAGAAGAACGACTGAAAAATGTGGAAACGGATATGAAAAAATACACGAGAGAGTCAATGTCAATGAAAGATTTTATAACAGATAAGGATGATCCAACATTAGGTGGATATGGAATATTTAATGGTATAAGTGGTAATACAAAGAATATAGAATGGGGTAATGATAATGATCTAATGGAACAATATGATAGATTATTAGATATAAGAAAAAGAGAACAAGAACAAGATGAATTTAATAATGAATCAGAATTTGAAGTACCCTATGGAAGGGTCGCGGAGCAATCCGACATACCCTATGGAAGGGTCGCGAATAAGCAAATTGAAAATTTGCGCGCAGTGCTACGAACTGCTCAAGAGCAATCCGACATACCCTATGGAAGGGTCGCGGAGCAATCCGACATACCCCCTAATACATTTATGACACGACCTACTACAATTGGGACACGACCTACTACAATTGGGACACGACCTACTACAATTGGGACACGATCTAACACAAGTGTTAACGATGATGTAATGAATCGATATCAAGAAACATTGAGAAATAGAAATAGAAAAATGTGAATAAATTTTATAAGTATATATAATCATTTAAAAGAAGAGTTTACTTCTTTTTCATGTATGATATGGTTTGATTATAGCCAGTATCATATATTTCTTTTTTTTTATCATTTGATAGATTAAAATCTATAGCAATAATGGATTTTAAATTGATACATATAATATGTTTGTTTAATCCATTAGTATAATTATTAGCAACACTTTTTTTAAGACAACCGATAAGGGATAGGATATAATTTTCTATATTATCAATATTACTACAGAGTTTATTAGTATCATTAAGATAAATACCCAAAACATTATCTAATTGATCAGAGAAAAGATGGATAGGGAAATTATCAATACAAGCTCCATCAACATAAATTTTATTTTTATATTTAACAGGTGTAAAATATATTGGCACAGAAATAGACATTCTAATGGCAATACATAGTGGTAAATCAGGATAATTTTCATAACTAAGATAACATATTGATTGTGTATTTAGACATGTAGTAGATAAAATAAGTTTTTTTTTAGTCAAATTATAAAGTTTAAGAAGGGAAATTTTTGGATCATAACCTTTTGCTTGAATAAAATTTTTTATTATAACTTCAATATTAGCACCGGTGTCTAATCCATATTTATTAAATATATTTGTAATATCTATTGATTTTAATTTATTCATATCAAAATTCTGTATAAAATACCATAATTCATTAGGTTTATATCCAATCACATACATACTTGCTATTAAGGATCCAATAGATGTCCCAACAAATGTTTCAAATTTGTCTAAATAATGTAGATCTTCAAGGGCTTGCATAGCTCCAATATGAGCAATACCTCTTACACCTCCTCCACTCAAAACTAAAATTTTTTTAAATTTTGAAGATTTATATACGGGTATGTCGGCTCTTTCAGAGAAACTGAAAGTTCCGCGACCGATTAAGCAGCTTTCAGCTGCGCGAAAATCTTTAGATTTTCTTAGTCGCGCAAGCGGTATATTATTATTGTTAATGTTAATATCAAATTGGGGACTAATATATGATATAGGTGTATCACTACTTGTGTGACTAAACAAATCTAAAGATGTGGTTAAGCGGTCATCGACCGCACGTAAATCTTTGGATTTACTTAATCGTGCAGTTGAAGACTTCTTAATATGAAATGTTACGGCGGTCCCATTTTGCTGAACTACCTGTTTCTTTGGTAAGTCACAATCGCTACGCGATTTGCAACCTAGCGCTCGTCGCGGTACAGAGACAAAGCCTCCAACCTTGTCGCTATACGACCGAGGAAAAGTCGGCATACTGTTTGTACTTGATGTAGGTATGTTACTATTTGTGCTGCTAAGCAAATCTAAAGATTTACGCGCAGTTGAAAACTGCTTAACAGATTGAGTAACTTTTAGTTTTTTTGGAGAAGCAGGTAAATAAATATTATCATCTGCGTTATTCATAAAAATTGTATGTCTTTTATAATATAATATTTTTATATAATTATATTATAAACTTACTATATGAGTGGATTTGGTATAAATAATTTATTTGGATCAAATAATAATATACAGTCTAATGCATCAAAAAGAAATAATAAACCATTCAGTATACATTCATTGTCACGTTCGACCAATGCAAGACTAAGATGTACATTTAATGCTGAAAAATTAAAAAAAATAAGAGATGCTAAAAAAAATAAGATTAAGGCAGAATATCAAAGGAAATATGTAATATGTTTAAATAGAATAAAGAAACTAAATAAAAGCAATATAACAGATATGATATATGAAATTCCAATAATGATGTTAAATTGTTCTAGATACAAACCAAGAGATTGTTTAAATTATATAAATGAACGATTATTAAAACAATATATGGATACATTAATATTATCAGATTCAGATAATAGAATATTTATATCATGGTTTCACATTGAAGAAAATATATATGAAGAAGAAAAAAGAAAAAGAGAAGAAGAAAAAAGAAAAAGAGAAGAAGAAGAAAAAAGAAAAAGAGAAGAAGAAGAAAATTAGAAATAATATTTTAATCATTTTTAAGAGTTTTTTTTCCAATTTTGACACATAGATCCAAAATAAATATAAGTATGATACCAATTATAAAAATAATTATAATTTCTTTAATATCATATCCTAATGAAATAGATGGCACAAGCGGTATGTCGACTTGTTTCGCGACCTCTCTATAAGGTATGTTGGATTGCTTTGGTTGAGTTACTTTAACAATAGGTTCTTCTGATTTGATTGGTTTTGAGTAATGTTTTTTTAATTTTTTATTGATTTCAGATTTACAATATTTACATTTTTTAATATGATCAAATACAGAATCATCTTGAGAACTGGTCATGGAAATCATATCATCATCACTAATTTCTTGAATAAATTTTTTTATATAATATTTGTGACTATATTTAGGTTTAAAATATTTCTTTGGCTTAATGGATTCAAATTGCCCGAGTGATCCAAGCGAACTAATATCTGTTATTTTGGTATTGTTTATTTCATCTAATTCTCTTTTTTTTAAATTTTCAATAGATGATCCATTTTTATTTTGGTCTGGATAATCTCTCCAATATTGATTGCCTGATCTTATTGGTTTTTGATTTTTTAGTATATAAGGATTAATATCTAAATCACCTTGTGCATTAAAGAATGAGTGATAATTATTACAATTTTTATTTTTATATGAATTAAGTTGCTTACCAAATGTATTATTATTATCAAAAGCTTCTGCAACTGATGAGTACATCATTTATATTATTAAATAATATTTTTTTCTGAAAAATATTATTTAAATGTATTATTATTTGAAAAAAAAATTAAATAAAAAAATATATAAATCTATATATATTTTAAAAAAAAATCTTTCTTAATAATATATAGTATAAATGAACTTTGAAATATTAAATAATGAATACTTCGTATTAGTGCTTACAATATTTTTATATTTATATGGTTTTGCTTTATCACGAATAGAAATGCCGCGATATATTAAAAAATTATTTAAAAATAATATATTTAGAGTAGTTTTTCTATCGTTATTATTGGTGTACAATTTTAACAAATCACCACGTGTTGCAATAGTAGTAGCTACAGTATTTGTATTAACAATGTATTATATAGGCGAATCAGATAAAAGAGAGGGCTTTATGTATTTTGCAGAGTATCATAATGACATGATAAATAATAAATAAATTATTAAAAAAGCTTTTTCTTAATTAAATATATAAGAATTAAAATATTCAAAAAATTAAAATATTTAAAAAATTAAAATATTTTAATTATTTATAAAATACATAATTATATTTGCGGATATATTTATATAAAAATAACTTTCTGTATATTAAATAATGCAAAGTATAAAATATGAAAATAATAATGGTATAGTTGATAGTTTAATTCATAAGACAAAAAATAATGATTCTGAAGAAGGAATGGCAGAAGCTAGTGATATGTTTGAAAATATGCGCAACATGAAAGATACTGCAACAGATATGCATTTTGAACTTCTTGCTAACAATGATATGGTAGCTGATAAAGAAAATATTCAATATTTTCAGAAACCAGAATATCAGGAAAATAATTATAATGACAATGATAATAACAATAACAATAACAATAATAATTATAAAAATAATTATAATAATGCAGATGATAACTATAACTATAACAATAACAATAACAATGAATATAACAATAATAATTTAGATGTTGATATGAATAATAATTCTGATATGGACAAAGAGGATATGCAAATGAAAAAATTGGAAATGTTAAGGAAATTATTTGAACTAAAAGAAGCTGGTGTCACTTTATCACGAGATTATAATATGAATAATGATTATAAAAATATGAAATTCGAGTATGATATGCATGTGAGTGTTAGAGAAAGGAAGCACACTATAAAAATGTTAAGTACAGTACTTACCTATGGCAGTTATTTTTTAGAGAAAGGTAATGAAAAGTTCAATCCATTTGATTTTGATTTAGATGGATGGTCAAAATCATTGAGTTCTAGTATAGAGGAGGGTGAGTATATAGATGTATTTGGTGATCTACATAATAAATATTTTAAATCAGGAAAGTCAATGTCTCCTGAACTTAAATTATTAACTATGGTCATGATGAGTATGGTTACTTTTCATATACAAAAAAAATATATGGGAGGTAACTTATCTACAGCACAGGAATTGCTTAAAAATAAAAATTTAACAGAACAATTAAGGAATCAATCAAGAGCAAATAAACAAACATATAATCAGTCAGTGAATAAAAAAATGAATGAGGAACATGAAAAAGTTAATAATGATATAAGAGAAAGAGAATATTTGAGACAACAAGAGAAAGAATATTTAATGAAACAACAACAACAAATGGCATATGAAAATTTACATAAACAAATGGAGGCCCAAAGATCATATAGTGAATCATATAATCAAGATATGCAACCAAGAATGTCATTGCCACCACAAAAATATGTAGATATGCTTAAACATCAAAATTATATGGCACCGGCTTATGAAACAGAAAGAGTAAACCAAATATTAAAAATGCAACAATTAAATAATATAGAAGAAAGTAATAATGAAAATTTAAAAAATACACCATCACATAGTGGACAAACAGAATCTAAAATGAGTGAAGATATAGATGATATACTCAATGGAGGACAAAACACAACAAAAAGTGTAAAAATCAGTACAATAAAAAAGAAAAAGAAAAGAGGAAGAGGAAGGCCTAGAAAACATAAAATAGAAGTAACTATAGATACAGATAATAAATAATATATTTAGTTAATAAATATTAATTAAATTTTTTAACTATTTAACAAAATGTATTAAAATTTATTTCAATTGACCGCTTGCGCGCGCAGCTGAAAGCTGCTTAATCGATCGCGGAACTTTCAGTTTCTTTGAAAAAGCCGACATACCATCCAAATCTTTTATTATTAAATGATTTGTATGTTTTTATAATTAATTTTTTGTTCTCCCAATCATATCATTAATAAAGGCATCAGTCTCGGTATCAGTATTTAACTTATTTGTAAAAATACTACTCATATTCAGATTTATCTCTTGTGCTAGATTAATGTATGCCTGATTTTTTGTCCCCCCAATCATATCATTAATAAATGCATCAGTATCAGTATCAGCACTTAATTTATTTGTAAAAATACTTATATCTAAATTAACTGTTGAATTTTTTGTTCCCCCAATCATATCATTGACAACAGTATCAGTTACAGTTTCAGTATTTAATTCTAATATATTTTTTAAAATTTCTGTATCTAAGGTGCTACTGGATGAACCACCTGGCATATCAATTTTATTTAAATTGTATAAAAGTGGTTGAATATTTGATATTTGTTGGGAATCAGTTTTTATTATAATTTCTCCTCCAGTTTGTACTGTTTTAAATTTTTTAGCCGCCTCAATAATTTCGTCATGCATATTATTGATAGATTGTTTAACGCTTGAAGAAAGATTTTCTCTTTCATCTTTTGGTGTCATATGATATTTCAATGCAGGTCCTAAGTGTTTGATAACACTACTAGCCACTTTAGAATAAAGTTTTACATCTTCTTCTGGAAATATATTTATCTCCTTATCATCCTTTTTGTATACAAACTTTTTTGTAATTTTGGGTAACAGTTCAAGTAATAGCAAACTTGTATATTTCAAAACTCCTCCAACAATTTTCCCGATAAATTTTGAGGTCAACACTTTAATAACAAGGCCTGCCATATATGTAAATGCTTTTTTTCCAACACTGTCTTTCTTGTCACCACCAAATTGATCATAATGTTTACATAATTCATTATATACAGGAACAGCCTGATTTTTATAAATATCAACAAAATTTTTTATAATATTAAAATTTGCAGTATTTTTATTATATTTTTCATTGTATTTATTTTCATACACACTGGTTATATAATCCTGTACATAACCATCATCATATTGTTTTCCCATTTTTATAATAATTTCCAAATCATTTTTGCTATTATTTGTCATTTATTTATATATATATTATATATTAATTTTTGATAATATTTTAACTAACGATATTATTATAAACAATATCTTTATATGTTATACTATTTATTTGACATGTATATAAAGATAAAATAGTGATAATAATACTAAGATAACTATTATGACTACTAAAACTAAAACAAAAACAAAAACAAAAACAAAAACAAAAACAAAAACAAAAATAATAAAAGACTTAGTAATAAATGGAGAAATTAAATCTAAAGAGAAATATAATGTTCCAAAAAGGAAAAGAGGAAGACCTAGAAAAAACCAAGTAGTAGATAAAGTCCCTAAGAAAAGGGGAAGAAAACCATTAAATAGTATAATAAGGAAACAATTATGTAAACCAAAAAATACAGAAGATGATATATTATTAAATTTGCGAATAAGTCTTAATGATGTTAAAAATTACAACAGGCGCAAGAATATTAAGCATGATGATGATGATGACAAATCTGAAAATTCAGATATTGATAAATTTGATTCAGATAAATTTACAATAAATGATATGTCAATAAATGACACATCATCGGGAGAATATAATGATAATGTAATAAATATTAAAAATAAATTAAAACAACGTGATAAATTGATAAAAAAATTAAAAGATGATATTAATAATTATAAAAATATTATAAATAGTAGTGAAATGCTTGGTATACAAAAAAGAGTAATAAAAAAAATGAAAGATAATTTAATAAATTTTGGAAATGGAGAGAAAATAATTATAAGTAATACAGATATTGCATGTTGGTGGTGTACATATAAATTTAGTACACATCCCTGCTTTTTACCGGATAAATTTATGAATAATAAGTATTATGTAATTGGCTGCTTTTGTTCATGTGAATGTGCACAAGCGTATAATATAAATGATCTTAATGATTTTAAGTCAGCAGACAGAGCTAGTCTAATGAAGATATTGTATAATATAAAATATAATGTTCCAATAAAACCTGCACCAGCAAGAGAAGTATTTGAAAAATTTGGAGGAGTGTTAACTATTGAAAAATACAGAAAAAATTATAGCACATCCTACAAAGAATACAGATTAATACGACCTCCTATGGCATCAATATCTCCACTTGTGGAAGAAATATCATCATCAAATATAATTAACAAAGTTCAATCAATCACTTCTGATGATGACTTAGTATTAAAACG
>SDBT01021123.1_pt1 | contig 10177 bp, 6 predicted proteins | sample 2277101 | NCBI WGS metagenome assembly SDBT01 (sample SAMN10404973, study PRJNA504765) | marine sediment metagenome | isolation source: marine sediment core GS10_PC15, 103 cmbsf | place: Arctic Ocean: Southern Knipovich Ridge | collected 2010
CCGATGGGCTTTCCTATCTTCAGGTAAGTGAAAATAAATATTAAAGCAACGGTAACCAGGAAAACAAAGCCCTGGGCAATGGGCGGGATGGACAGGAGCCAGAACATGGCGTTATTGGCCTCCCTGCCGCTATAAAGCACCTCGACCTCGCCGACCTTCTTGCTCCCTTTCATGATAGGCGACCTTGCCTCGTTCTCCCATGGGACATAAAACGGGTTTGATGCGGCGATTTCCTCTACCCCGGAGGAAACGCTGGCAAGCGTTGCCCCGTCAGCATCGAACACCTTTACGGAAATGATTATCTTGTCTTCCGCGATCCGCCTGACCGCTTTTTCCAGAGGCGGCAGGTCGCCCTTGATAACGTACTCCTGGGCGGTTGTCGAAAGTATCCTTGCAGCCATTTTCGCCCTGTCATGGAGCATGTCCCCGTACATGTCCTTCTGCGTAAAAAGGAACCAAAGCCACAGAGAGCCCTGGCCTATGATGAATATGAATATGATTATCAGGGTCAAGCTGAAGGCAATGCTGTTTTTAACCGGACCCAAACCTGTACGTGCCATTGATCAACCAACCTTTGCCTGATAGTGTCTGATTAAATCGAAGTCCCTGTCAGAGGCGGCTACGAACCCGGTGTATTGCGCATCGATCGCTCCTATGAGCGATCTCGTAATGGCGTTCTCCTGTGTCAGCTTCAACAGGGCCTCCTTTGTAACGGCCACGTCATCAGGCGGCATGTCAGCCCTGTGGCACAACGTGAACTCCGGGATATTCTCTGATACTCCCACCACCCTTGCCCCATTATCAAGGTACTTTTCAAGAACTGCCTCAATTACAGCGCCTACGTCAAAATCGCCCGCCAGCACGGACCGGACCACGTTTTCATGGAAACCCAGGAACTGGTGGTACGTTATGTCCTTCATATCCACGCCCGCGTCCTTCAACATTGCCAGCGGGACAAGGTAACCTGAGGCGGAGTGCTCGTCAACAAAGGCCATGGTACGGTTCTTTATGTCTTCAAGTGTCTTTACCGTACTGTGCTCACGCGTGAATATCGCGGCGCGGTGGAACGGCTTCCCGTTCCTGAGCGCTTTAACGACCGGCTCTAGCGCAAACTCGCTCTTTGCGTGCAGGTATGTCAGAGAGGTCATGAAGCACATCTGGGTTATCCCCTCCTTCATCTCGTGTACCGCAGTGGCATAGTCAGGCGCCACCCTTACGTCTATGCGCTTTCCTATCGACTTGGAAAGGTATTGCGCCAGAGGGGTAAACCTGCCAAAAATCTCGGAAGGCGCTTCAAAGGGGACAATGCCAAGCTTTATGATATCAGTATCCTCTCCCTCAAAAAGGGTGAAGCGCTCCATCTCCATCTTGGCAAGCTCCGAGTCCCTGGCGAGCTCCTTCATGGACTTGTTGGCCTTAAACGCCCGGTTGCGGTTCTTGGAGGGTATGTCCTTGATCTTCTCTATTGAATTCCATATCTGCCTGCTGCCTGACTGCTGCTCGTTGATGGCCCGCTCTATGTGCTGGCTCATCACGGATATGTTCTCAACTGCCAATGATATCTGGCGGCTTCCCTCAGCCTGCTGCTCCGTGGCGGAATCCGCGCGGTGGGAGGCCTCGCGTATGCCCTCGGAAGCTTCGATCATAAGCGACACGCCCTTGCTCTGTTCCTGTGTTGCGGACACTATCTCGCCCACCATGGCCCTCACGCGCTCAATGGCCTCGATCACGTATTTGGCTGTCTTTGCCTGCTCTGTGGTGGTCCTCTCTATGGAAGCCGTCATCTCGGAAGACTGTTGGGAACTGATCAATATCTTGTCAAGGGCCGATGCCGCCTTGGCGGAAAGCTTCATGCCGTCCTCAACCGAGCTCATTCCTTCTGACATGGCCTGCACAGCCTCCGAGACCTCTTTGCGCACTGAGCGTATAAGGCTGTCTATCTCGTTCGTGGACAAGGCTGTGCGCTCTGCGAGGTCCTTGATCTCGTTGGCTACAACAGAGAAACCCTTGCCGTGCTCGCCTGCCTGTGCCGCAAGTATGGAAGCGTTCAGGGCCAGGAGGGTCGTCTGGTCCGTAATGTCGTCGATCACGTTCAGGATGTTGCCTATCTCCTCGCTCCTGCCGCCAAGCTTCCTGATAACCGCTGCGGCCCCCGAGAAAGAGGTCTTTATACGCTCCATGCCTTCGAGTGTCTCGTTGATGGAGGTCACGCCCAGGGTGGAAGCGTCCTCCGTGACCCGTTGCGAGAGTTTCGAGGATTCCTTGGCGCTGCTCTCGACCTCCTTGACAGAGCTCGTTATCTCCTCCACGGCAGCCAGGGTCTCGTCAGACACCTTCCCGAGGTTGGAGGCGTTATCAGCCACTTCCTTTATGTTGGCCGAGAGCTCGTTGATTGAGGAAGACGTGGTGTCAACGCCAGATGAAACCTCATGGGTTATGTCCTTTATTGATTCGATGGTGTTTGCCATCTCCTCCATGGAGGCGGCAGTGTCCTGCACAGAGCGTGTAAGGTTCGTGGTGCTGTCGGCAACCTCGCCGATGGTCGCGTTTAGCTCCTCGATGGAACTTGATATCTCCGCTATGGCCTCGGCCTCAACCATTGTGCCGTCTACCACCTCGTTGGTCTCAAGCTCTACCAGCTCTGATGTGTCGGAAATTCGTATGGACACCTCTCTTACGCGCCGGAGTATGCCGCTTATTGAATAGAGGGACTCCTTGATAGAGCTGTCCAGGCGGCTTATCTCGTCCCGGCTGGTGATGTTCGTCTTGAAGCTCAGGTCGCCCTCTGCCATCCTATGCGCTGCGCCCTCAAGGCTCTTTAACGGGAGGATCACAATTTTGTGCAATGCTTGCCAGAGAATGGTGCCGAGAAGAACTACGCCAAAGATGCTCCCAATTCCCATTATCAGCCCGAAGCGGACTATCTTGTTATATTCATTCTGAAGTGAAATGGATACTTTTACAGTGCCGATGACGTTGCCTTCGCCAAAATGGCATTCCTGGCACACAGGATTATTGTTAAGGGGGATGTAAACATTCAAGAGCCTTCCGTCCATGGAGACCTTCTCGTTGCCTGAAGAGATAACGCTTGCAAGCACCTTGTCATCTACGGGTTCGGCGTCAGGCTTGAAAACAAAGGCCTCCCTGCGCTGGCTGTTGAATACGTTCAGTTCAAAACCGCCTACCGTCTTCAGCTCGTCCATCAGGCTTTTGGTAAAATCAGAGTCAGCCTCCACCATAGAGCGCTCTATGGACTTGGACACAAGCCGGGCCATGTCCACCGACCTCTCCCTGGCAACCGAATACATGTCATTGCGCTCAAGACGAAGCGACGATAAAACAGCAAAGACCACCCCGATAATAAGCATCAGAAAAACCATAATTACGATCTTAAGCTCAAGCTTCTCTCTCATGCTCCCCCCTGGCTGCCGGCTCCGACAGCGTTCTGCCTGTATCCACAATAGAAACGAAATTCCCTTCTATCTTCACAACACCTTCGATAAAAACACGGTCAGACTCCGAGAGGTGTCCCGGCGCAGGCTGAATATCGTCCTCAGGAAGCGAGACAATATACAGTTTGCGCTGCATCCGGACGCCAACCTGCCCTGAAGGCCCATTCAGCACGACTATCTTGCTTTTCTTTGAATAGTCGTGGTTCTTTGCTGAACCCATCAGCCCTGCGATATCGATCACCGGGATTATCTTTCCACGGACCGTAGTTATACCGGTCACAAATGATCTGGTACGCGGGACATATGTCGTCTTCTGGCTTTGCAAAATCTCAACGACGTCCAATATCCTGAAGGCGTATTGCCTTTTTAAAAGCGAAAAGGTCAGGAGCTCCACCATATCGGCATCAGCAAGTGTTTCCTCTTCGTCCAAAAAAATATCGTCCTCATAAAGATCGGGCTGGAGCGTTTTTGTCGCGACCTCTTTGCTGGACTCAGGCCTGGTTGCCGTTTTTTTCGGCGAGGCCTTCTTTGCTATTGTTTTCTTCTTTGCAATCGTTTTCTTCTTTGCCACCACCTTCTTTTTTATTGCAGCTTGCGCGGTCTTCTTCTTTTTTGTAACGGCCTTTTTAGAGGAGACACGCTTTTTGGCTGACGACCTCTTTGAAACAGGCTTCGCAGCCTTCTTGCCAGCGCCCTTTTCCTGTTTTTTACCGTCTCTGAGCATTCCCCTCAACCCTGCCATTATGCAGAAATTTGTGTATTATATATACACAATATATATTGTCTCATAATTATACTCAAAATGTAAAGATAATTATTTTAAATTTGTTTTATTTTACAGTTGGTTACCAGATAAACTTCAAGTTATGATACATGTAAGGGAGCAATCAGTCGAAAACATATGAAAATACTGCTGTTTGATATAGACGGGACTCTTATTGATTCAGGCGGCGCGGGACGACGCGCGCTGGAGCAGTCCTTCAGGGAGGTCTGCAGCATAGACAACGCCATGGATGGGCACCTGCTTGCAGGAAAAACCGACCCTCTCATCATCAGGGAGGCGCTTGAAAATAACGGTATCAGGGCAAATAATGAAATAATAGCAAAACTCAAGAGTTCCTACATCAAGCATCTCAAAGAACAGATGGTCTTCACTCATAAGTCCCTGATGCCCGGGGTCGGTAGGCTGCTTGAAGCACTCAGCAACAACGGCCACAGGCACATGGGGCTGCTTACCGGAAATATGGAAGAAGGCGCACGCATAAAGCTGGAACCCCTTGGAATATTGGACTATTTCTCCTTCGGAGCCTATGGGAGCGATGACCCGGACCGAAATTTGCTCCTGCCCCACGCGCAAAGGAGATACGCGCAAGCAACAGGCCTTGATGTCCCTGCCGAAGGCTTCGCGGTCATAGGCGACACCCCGCGCGACGTGGCATGCGCCAAGCCCTACGGGGCCATGTCCATAGCGGTCGCCTCAGGCTTCAACACAATGGAGCAACTCCGCGCGGCCGGCCCAGACGTGCTGCTTCCCGACCTCTCGGACACCGAGGGCTTCATCAAGCTCGCAGCCTGAAAAGCGGCCCCCTAGCGCCTTCTTTTAAGCGCTGCCGCCTCTTTGACTATATTCTCCACCGTAAGGCCGAAGTGCCTGTAGATGTCGCCAGCAGGGGCTGACTCGCCAAAGGTATCGATGCCCATCACCCTGCCCTCAAGCCCTACGTACTTCTCCCAGCCAAAGGTCGCCGCGGCCTCAACCGCGATCCGCTTGGTCACAGAGGGAGGGAGCACCGACCTCCTGTACTCCACAGGCTGTGCCTCAAAGAGCTCCATGCTGGCCATGCTCACCACGCGCGCCTTGACGTTACGCTTTTGGAGCGCCTCGGCCGCGTCCAGGCAGAGGCTGACCTCGCTGCCGCTGGAGATGAGTATTACGTCCGGCCTGCCCTTGGTATCGCGGAGTACGTAGCCGCCCTTTGCTACCCCGCTTGCCGGGCTACAGACCTTGCGGTCGATCACCGGGAGCCCCTGCCTAGAGAGTGCGAGCATCACGGGCCCGCCCTTGTGCCTGAGCGCAACCTTCCAGGCCTCAACGGTCTCGTTGGCGTCAGCCGGGCGGATGAGGGTCATGTTGGGCATTGCCCTGTAGGATGCGAGGTGTTCTATGGGCTGGTGCGTGGGCCCGTCTTCGCCTAACCCAATGGAGTCGTGCGTCATGACGTAGACGCAGTGCGCGCCCATCAAGGCCGAGAGCCTGCTTGCGGGGCGCAGGTAGTCGGTGAATATCAGGAACGTCGCGCAGTACGGGATAAGCATGTTCGTAAGCGCCATACCGTTTATTGCCGCGCCCATGGCGTGCTCCCTCACACCGAAGTGGATGTTTCTTCCGGCCTTCTTCCTGTCAAAGAAGGGCGCGCCCTTGATCTCGGTATTATTAGACGGCGCAAGGTCCGCCGAGCCTCCGATCAGGTGCGGGAGCCGATCCGCCACCGCGTTCAGGAACTTCCCAGAGGCCGCGCGCGTGGCTATCTTGCCGTCAGAGGGTTTAAATTTCGGCAGGCCCTTGTCCCAGCCCTTGGGGAGCTTGCCGCTTGAGATGTCCTTCCAGAGGGCCGCCAGCTCCCGGTGCTTGCGCTTGTAGGACTTGAACTTCGCATTCCACTCTTGCTCAAGCTTCGCGCCCTCGGCTAGCGCCTTCCTCATGTGCTTCTTCACGTCCGCGGGCACGTAGAACGAGCGGTTGGGCACGCCCAGTGCCGCCTTGGTGAGCTTCAGCTCCTCCTTGCCAAGGGGCGCTCCGTGCACTGCCGCGCTGTCGTGCTTATGCGGGCTGCCATGGCCGATGTGCGTCCTCACCAGCAGGAGCGATGGCCTGGCCGTAGCACGCTTTGCGATCTTCATAGCCTTCTCAAGCGCGCGCTGGTCATACCCGTCAACCTTCATGGTATGCCAGCCATAGGCGTCAAAGCGCTTCTTTACGCTCTCCGTGAACGCCAGGTCCGTGGGGCCCTCTATCGATATCTTGTTGTCCGAGTACAGGTAGACGATCTTGCCAAGCCCGAGATGGCCGGCCAGGGATGCGGCCTCGCTGGATACGCCCTCCATCATGTCGCCGTCGCTTAATATTCCGTAGATATTGTAGTCCACTATCTTGTGCCCGGGCTTGTTGAACATATGCCCAAGGTATTTCTCGGCCATGGCCATGCCCACGCCCATGGCAAACCCTTGTCCCAGCGGGCCGGTGGTGGCCTCTATGCCGCAGGGGAGGCAGTACTCGGGGTGGCCCGGGGTTTTGGAGCCCAGCTGGCGGAAGTTCTTTATATCGTCCATGGAGATGCCGTGGCCGGTAAGGTGCAGGAGGCTGTACATGAGCATTGAGCCGTGCCCTGCCGAGAGGACAAAGCGGTCGCGGTTGGCCCATTCCGGGTTCTTCGGGTTCCTGCGGTAGAACTTGTTCCAGAGCACGTATGCCATTGTTGCGTCGCCCATGGGCATGCCCGGGTGGCCGGAGTTGGCCTTCTGCACGGCGTCCGCCGCGAGCATCATAATTGTTTTGATTGATTGGTCGTCTATCTTAGCCATAGTACCTCCAAGGTGATATATCGTCTGGATTTGCAGGGCAGTCCCTTCTTCCCCTGGGGCTTGTCCCGTGCTTTGGGATTATCACATATACGTGTATATAATTCAAGGATTCTCGCGGGGGTTTTGACCCCTTTTCTTTTATGTGTTCGAGGTTGGGGGTCCGAATCGCTGTAAGCGGTTGATTTTCTGATATAAAACACCCCTTGGGTGTGTTCGAGGTTGTTCGAGGTTTTGGATGGCTGCAATGGAGTATTTGATTTGGGATATGCCCTATGTGCGCAGTAGGCCACATAGGTCTTTATAGCATAGATATACTGACATCGTCCATGTGACGCGTGTCAGGGACAACATGTCACTAGCTATAGTTAATAAAAGGCATCTAAAGTCTTAACATCAAAAGATTTCTCCTAATGGAAATGGCCGGATTTTAATAACTATTGTTAATAATTTATTTAAAGTAATTATTCAGATTCTGTTCGTTTTGGGTACTATAGTTGGGTTTTATTAACTGCAGTTAGTCAGGATGAGGTCAGTTAGTGCTTTTTCAACAGCACACAACCATAGTTAGCATTTCGAACAATGGTTAGCAACCACTGTATTTAAGACTGCACGAACCATCAATAGTTGGGGTTTATGAACTTTGGTTAATATTTGCTATAATGAGTTATCAACTGATTTCTTTGATTGGAGTAAAAATGCGGGATAAAGACATTCGAGGTATATTGTTACCATTTCTCAATTCCAAATACGAGCGTGACTCAGATACTCTTATTATTGAAGAGCTAGGTCTCTGTCAAGGAACTTCCAGAATTGACCTTGCTGTAGTTAACGGATCAATTCATGGCTATGAGATAAAAAGCGAGAAAGATACATTAATTAGACTTGAAGCACAACAAGAGACATATAACAAAGTTCTAGATTACGTTACCATTGTAGCCAGCCCACGGCATTTAGAGAAAATTACAACCATTGTACCTGAGTGGTGGGGTTTAAATGAGGCAAACTACTTGGAAGGAATTCTTCACATTTCTTCCATAAGAGGATATTCAATGAATCCTTCAATAGACCCTTTATCTTTAGTCCAGTTATTATGGCGTGATGAAGCTTTAGATGTTTTAAGAGAGTACGGGTTACATAAAGGACTTGTTCGCAAGCCAAGAAAAGTTCTATGGGAATGCCTAGCACATAGTCTTCCAATTACTGAACTCAGAAAAAATGTACGGGAAAAAATTAAGGCGCGGGATAATTGGAGACCTGCTTAACAACAAATGTTATATGATGATTCGTATCATTTGTTATCCATTTCTGAGGAGTACTACCCGACACCATCCTTTTTGCACACTTATCAATATAATCATCACCCCGACTAAACCAAGATCCTATAAAGCTAGGCATTTCGCATAAACGTTTTGAAAGATCTTGATATTGTGCTGTCCCATGCTTGCTTATTTGCTTGCCCCTTAAAACGATCCATTCACTTTCAGTTGTGTATCGAATTTTGGCGGCAGGGGATACAAACTTCTTATATTCATCCAATTTATCAGGATGTACAATGCCATAATCACTATAAGTTGGCTTGCGAATCAATCCTTTCGAAGCCTGGATTATTGCTTGCCACAATTCATAATCTATTCTCTTTACCTTTGATATTGAACCCGCGGTTCCATTTAAAATATTTGGAAATCCTGACGAAGCAAAGATTAAGGACTTATAGGATGATATATTCCTTATCCCATTTATAGCGTTAATTACAATAGTTGCTTTACTGAGAGCATTCGTAAAATATACTGCCCTTAAATCAATCATAAGATAAACTTCTTCCTTATCAACTTTTAGCGTCCTCAATAATTTTTCAATTTCTATATTAAGATTATCTATATCAACAAGGTCATCTTCCAATAGACGAATACAAACACCATTATTTCTCTTTGAGACTTCGCCTAAGGCAGCTTTAATATATTGTTCTCCCCTATCAAGGCCTGTTGTCGGCACTGCACGAACCGAACAATTACTTAGACAATTAAACAAATAATTCAGAACATGTTCATTGCCTTCAATTATTTTCGAAGGACTTATATGATACAAATCAATAATAATGTTATCTTCACTACCCCAAGAACGCCTGAGATTATCTGCAATTTTCATCAGACCTTTTGCTTCACTACTTTTTCGAGGAACATCAATTAGAGGAGTTATCCTCTGCTTTGTGTCTCGCGACACTGCTGCTATTGCATCGAACTCTCCTTGCTTACCCTTTAAAATTGGATAGTAAACCTTCTTAGCCATTCTTATCACCTAAATTTATGTTAAAAAACTTCTTCACTTTACCTTGCCCCACCATATCCTTCAAAATAAAATAGTCTTGCGTTTCCTTCCTAATTCTTCCCGCTATTATTGCTGGATGAATTCTAAGTTCCTGCGCAAGTTGATTAACCGCATCTTCTGTCTTCTCTATAAATGCATCACTTCTTGGCCATATCTCTCTAGGTATAAACACTTCCTTTGTGAATTTATCAGCCTCACGCTCCATTTGATCATCAGTATCAGATTCAATATCATCATCAACAAATATCCCATTTAACTTTGACAAATGATTCTTTGCAATATGAGACAACTCATGGATTAATGTATACCAGAAATTATCAATTCGATCATATCTTAAAGTAAGCGCAATTATTGGCCATCCTTCATCTGTCATAGTTGCACATCCATCTATTTTTGTTCCATTTAAATGTTCCTCAACAATCATAACAATTCCATGTTTTGAAAGAAATTCCTTTGCCAAAATTGGTCCATTTTCAAATATACTCAGACGAGCCAAATCAGTTAGGAACCTTTTTGTAATACTTCCAGGCTTATATTCACTAATACGCTTCTCTTCTTTTCCACACTTTAAAACATACCCAGTCCAAGCAAGAATTGAATATTTATTCACTTCTTCTCCAGAGCGACTATGAACCGTTCTGCGATAAGAAGCAAATTGTGCTTCACCAATTCCAACGCCTTCAAAAAATTCATTCATAACTGCCTTAGCATGAGCAAGAGCATAATCCTTTGAGGCAGCAATCCAACCACGTTTGATTAATTCAGAGATAGGAAAATGTGTCCAATCAATTTCAATTAAATCATCATTAACTTTTTCG
>SDBT01021124.1_pt1 | contig 10177 bp, 12 predicted proteins | sample 2277101 | NCBI WGS metagenome assembly SDBT01 (sample SAMN10404973, study PRJNA504765) | marine sediment metagenome | isolation source: marine sediment core GS10_PC15, 103 cmbsf | place: Arctic Ocean: Southern Knipovich Ridge | collected 2010
GAGGACTTCAAGAACCTCTGGGATGACCCCGACTTCATCCGCCTCACAGCGGAGTAATCCGTTAAATAGATTTCATCCTTGAGCTTCCCCCGTTCTGCTTATGTTAGCGATAGTTCGCCCGCCTGACGAAGGCCATCAACTACTTAAAAAAATGCCCACCAACTATTATTAAGCCAGCGGGCATTTCTTTGAATCTATCTGTCAACTACTTAATTATTCTTTAGGCGTACGTTCCTTAATGATTTTCCGAATACCGTCCCGTAACTCTGGTGAGTCCGTATGTCCGTGGACTGAAACCGCATGCTGGACAGAAGCCTCCAGGAGTTCATCTTCAGTATCAGCGGACATAGCAATGGTGCATTTCATCTCACTTGGGTAATCTCTGCAATCAACGTATACTCTCCCCATGTTTTCCCCCTTACGTATCGTTATTGTTCATTTTAGAATGGATACTCGTCTTCTCATATAAAGTATACTTTTTGTAATAAAAATAAGTCAAGAAAATACTTACGCAGGGTGTTCACATCACTGAAAAAACGAAAAAATGGAAACAGACACTATATATAAATACGAGGACTTCAAGTCCCTCTGGGATGCCCCCGACTTCAAGCGCCTCACAGCGAAGTAATTTCTTGCTCAACACCCCTGTCTGTCCTATACTTTAATTAGGGAAGCACTAAGGCTTGACCATTTGGAGGCTGATATGAAGAGATGCCAGTTTTGCGATATAGAGTTCGCCGAAGTAATCGTACAATGCGCGCATTGCGGAAGATGGCTCGACCTGACCGCCTCCGGGCAGAGGATGTACTCCTCGGTGGCGAAGGAAAGCACTACGGAAAGCACTACGGAAAGCGGAGCGGACATGTGCGACGAGGGCGGCGTCTGCACTGACGATGACTGAACATTCACTACCAAACCCGCAAACAAGGAAACAAATGAATAAATGAAAACAGACACTATATTCTTTTCAGACTAATCCCAGAACAGCGCCTTAAGCTCGTTAAGGATAAATTCCGGCGTGGCCTGTTCGCTCTCAAGGAACATCCTTATATCGCTTTGCTTCACCCAGTTCTTTATGGGGCTTCTGTCCTTGCGGGTATAGACGATTATCGGCTTCATGTGATATCCTGGCGCGTCCTTGATAGTCTTTATCAGATCCAGAATTCTCAGCTTCTTAAGCTCGTCGTTCAGTATCAAGGCGCTACAGGGATATGCGTTCAGCTTCTTTATCACCTCAAGCCCATCTGAGGCCTCGGTAACGGAAAAACCCTCCTTCGCGAGCAAGATCTTTACTTCCGAGCGGAACTTTTTGTTGCCGTCAGCCACCAGAACCTGGAGCTTGAACTGCACAGTATCCGGCGAGTAGAGGATGTTTTCTAAAATTGTGCTGATACGTGCGGTTTCGTCATCTGTCTTGGGAGCAAACTTGACCCCTGCGCCAACACCCTTCTGCACGTGCATCACAAGTGCTTTGATCACCAGGTCATGCGAGGGTACGTAGAGGCTGATCTCCTTGCCGCTTTCAAGGTCATCCATGGTCATCAGAAAGATACCGCTCTTGCTGATATCCCCGCAGTAGGTCAGCATGGAGTCGTTGACGATTATCTCATGCTCCTTGCACTCATACCGCGTTTCTTTTCTATCATCAAGGTAGCCCATGGTCTTGTCCCTTTTCAACCAGATTATATATCTTCATAATGAATTTTGTAAACATTCGCAATAATTAATTAAAGAGGACGGTTCTATTTAATTGGAAAAATGGCGACAGACACCATATAAAACCTGCCCCCGTAGTCCGTCAACTACTAAAAGAAATGCCCGCAAGCTTTAAGCCGGCGGGCATTTCCATGAAACCATATACATGGTTCCCGAGATTACGCTACAGGTGCACCTTCCTTGAAGGTCTTCAGTATCTCTTCCCTGAACTCAGGGTTGTCCGTATGTTCGTGGACCGAGATCATGTGCTGTAAAGAAGCCTCCAGAAGTTCGTCCTTGGAATCAGCGGAAATAGCAACGGTACAGTTACTATCGCTTGGGTAATCTCTGCAATCTGCGTAGAATCTTTCCATGACATCCTCCTTGAATCTTGCTGCCTCTTAAATGGTTAAATGGTTATTCATCCTTATAGCCAAAGTATATTCCTAAACAGGAACATATCAAAGAAATGAAATATGATAAAATTATGAAGAAGACGGGGCCGGACACCATACCCAAGCCGCCGGATCGTAAAAGCTCGTCCTTGGGAAACATGGGAACAGAACCAGTCATATTTGCTTTGGACGCAAGTCAGGTGATGCGACGGCGTAGGGATTTACGTCGGACAACTCATGGCGCTACAGGTGAGCGGACAGGCTAGGTCCTGCGGCCCTTCTCGATGAGGTAGACCGGAAGCTCCTTCACTCCCCACTTCATGGCCTCCTGCACGGAGTCCACGAACAGGTCCAGGTGCAGCCCCTTGATGGCCCCGCCGCGGTCTTCCACCACGGCCTCTCCGTACCCGGGGATATAGAACCTGGTGCCCGGTGGAAAAACGCGCCAGTCGGCGGCTACAACGCCGCGCCTTGCAAAGGTGTTCGTTGCCGTGCGCTGGTCGCGCCAGCGGGCCACGTTGATGGACACCGGGTCGTTGGAGTAGGCCGTGGTCTTCACGGTCACCCGCTTCACCGTACTAACGAGCTGCCTGGCCTCGTCACGCTGGCTTGCGATAGTGTCCATCTCGGCCTGAAGAGCCTCCAATTTGGGCTTTACCGACAGAGAGTTGTGGAGGAACCCAAGGCTCCACCCGGCCACTAGAATCAGCATAATCTTGATGTATTTATCCTTCATAACCTAATATCCTAAATGATTTAAGCAGGCAATAGCAAGCTGTACATGTAGGCTCGAAGTTCCTACATGTGGTGGCTGTCTTGCGATTATCCATGATATCCCCCAACATCTTGAATATATTCTAATATAACCATATATTTATGTCAAGTGTTTTATATAAATAAAATATGATATGATTAAGAAATGGAGACCCTTGATATAAGCCCTGCGACTGAAAGGCGCCGGGCCCTCTACCGCGTGGCGGCGTTGCTTGCTGTCATAACGATAGCCGAACACCTCCTCGAGGGCGCGGTATCGGTGTATTTACGGATGAAAGCCGCGACCCTGGCCCTCTTCGGATTCGGAATGGACAGCTTTGTCGAGGTCATAAGCGGGGCCGGCATCCTCCACATGGTCATGCGCATCTCCTCAAATATAGCTTCCGGCAGCGTATTATCCGGAGGCGGCAGCGGAGGCGGAAATGGTGACCCGGACCGCTTCGAGGCCACAGCGCTCAGGATAACCGGAGGCGCCTTCTACCTGCTGGCGGCGGGCCTTGTGGCCACAGCGGCCCTTGCGCTCATGGGGGGCCACGCGCCTGTGACCACCTTCTGGGGCGTGGTCGTCTCTTTAATATCCATCGTGACCATGTGGGTTCTGATTCATTTTAAAGTTAAGGTCGGCAGGGCACTTGATTCCGCCGCAATACTTGCCGACGCCCAGTGCACGCGAGTGTGCTTCTACCTCTCAATAGTCCTTCTGGCGTCAAGCCTGGGCTACGAGCTCACGGGCATTGGCGGTCTTGACGCCACGGGAGCCGCGGTGATAGCCGTGTTTGCCTACCGCGAGGGCCGGGAGTCCTTTGGCAAGGCCCGGGGCGAGGGCCGTGCTTGTGATGAAGACTGCGATTCCGGGTCCGGCCGAAGGTAGGTCCCTTTAGCTTTACCAACATCTTCCTTGAACGCGTTCAGGCATTCAGTGCATACACCCTTGCTCATCACCGTGTCGTGGTGCGTGCGGATGCCCTGCTGGATATCCTCCGCGTTCGAGAGGTTCTTTCTTAGCACGCAGAGCGGGACAATGCTCTTTAATGAGTTGACCTTCCTCACCGCCTCCCTGAGTTCGCTTACCAGGCGCTCGTGCTCGCTTACGTCCCTTGCAAGGGCCAGCAGCAGGGGTTTGCCCTCCGAGACGAAACTCGTTATGCGCACCTCTACGGGAAAGCTCTCCCCGTCTTTTCTCAAGTGCCTGCCCTTAAGAGTAATGGGCCCATCCTGTGCCATGGCCTGGTCCAGAAGAAGGGAGATTCGCTCTGCGCTTATCTCGGGGTTAAAGTCCGACGCTCTGAGGCTCAGCAGTTCCTCGGGCCTGTAGCCAAGGGCCTGGCACGCGGCCTCGTTGGCGTCCACCACGCGGCCGGCCGCGTCGCATACGTAGAAGGCGTCCGCCGCATTCTCCACAAGGCTCCTGAAACGCTGTTCGCTCTCCTGCAACCGTGCGTCCATCCTGTGGTGGTGGATCGCTGTCTCTATGGTGCTCATCAGCTCACGGTTGTCAAAGGGCTTGACCAGAAACCCGAAGGGCTCCGTGCGCTTGGCCCTTTCAAGGACGGCCATGTCCATGTTGGCCGTGAGGTAGACAACGGGGATGCGGCACTCCCTCCTTATAATGGCGGCCGCCTCTATGCCGTCCATCGTTCCCTTGAGCTTTATGTCCATCAGTACGAGGCTCGGGTGGTCCTTGGCTGCGCACAGCACAGCGTCCTGGCCGGTCTTTGAGATGCAGGTCACGTCGTACCCCATGGAGTTCAGGCTGCTTTCAATGTCAACGGCCACAATCTGCTCGTCCTCAACTATCTGTATGCACGTCCTGCCTGCGGAAACGTAAGGTTGATCGGATAGACCGGCTGAATCCATAAGACCTCCCCTGGACGCGGTTAATTAACCGGAAACATATGGCCCGAAGCATATGGCCTGTGATCCCTTTTTTTCTGATGCCCTTCTTTAAATCCTAGCACTGTAAGAGGGGGTCGTCAACGTAACTTTTCATTGTTGCATCCAATGCTGGCAGTTAACTGTTTTTCATGGCGGACCATGGCTGATAAAGAACGTTTTTTATATAAATTGCAGGATTTTTGTATTTAGAAATATATGTTCCAGAGCAGGCTCAAGTCCGTGGTCCAGAGGTGCTCAACTCCCCTGCGCCGTGCTTCCAGCACCAGGGAGTGGTCCTTTCCAAGCCAGAGGGTCTGCATAATTTTAAGGCTCATGGACCTGTATGTATGCCCGGCCCGGTACGTCGCCCCGTCCGCCTCCACCATGGCCCTGTAGCGCCTGCCAACCGGAAGCAGCGCCCCGGCAGTGGCCCGAAGCCCAGCGGCATAGTTTTCGTCTCCCAGTTCCCCGTCCACCTTTGCCGAGGGGCCGGTGAACCCGTATAGCATTGCCCCCCCTTTAGAGCCTGCGGCAAGCCCTGTTGCCACGTAAAGGCCGTAAGGGGTCCGCGCCCCGCCTCCAGGCAGTTCCTCCCTCTCAAGGCCGGTATTTACCTTCCAGGAGGCCTGGCGAAAAAAATCCCCTATAAGCGCAAGGGAGGTTATGTCAATGAGGTCCAAGCGCTCCAGCACCAGTTGCCGGTTCTGATCCCTGCTCTGATCCTGGTCAGGGTAATATCTCGCCTCAAGGTCGAAAAACGATATGGCCGCCCCGGGAGTAAACCCCTCCTCCGGGTCCTCAAGCCCGTGGAACGCCGGACGCAGGCGAAGCCGCACGTAAGGCTCATCCTTCTGATTGCCCAGCAGATAACCCCAGCCAAGCGCAAGCCGTGCCGTGCCGTGCCCGGCATCGGGCCTGGCCGGGACCGGTATCTCGTAATTGTGTTTTCCAAGCAGGCTCCTCTGGGCAAGTATCTCTATCAGCCTGCCGGTGTACTCGTCCTTTTCTAGTTCCTGCTGCTCATACCGGTATTTCAGATACTCGGTTGCCATGTCCAATGTGCGGATTGCCGCCGCCTTCTCGCCCTCGTCCTCCACCTCGGTGGGCGGCTCCTTGCCAAGGGCTATGGCCTTTGCACGCCCTCTTTGGCCGGGGGTGCTCAATGAGGATATGTGCATGAGCCTCGCCGCGCGCGATGGGCGGTACTTCACATCCTCCACAAGGCCTGCGCTCTGCACTTGCCGGATGGTGTCTATCGGGATGGCCCAGGAGCCAAAACCCTCTGTAAGCCCGGAGCCCGGGCGGGCGGCCTCCAGCATGTAAAGCAGGATGTATGAACAGTTCTCGTCAAAAAAGTAATAGTACGAATAGAGCTCCCTCATCTCCCAGACGTGAAGGGTCATCATCATGACCTCTTGCTCCGTCAGGTTCAGGCGGTACTCCCATATGTCCCTGTTCTCCATGTTCGAGTAGCGGTTTATGCGCTCGTAGTAGGGCAGGACCGAGAAGTACCCTTTATAGAACCCGAATATTCCTCTCGCCGCGTAAAAGGGGCCGAATGTCTCGTCCGTGAAGGCGGCGTAGTTTATGGCGTGGGAGACGAGTTTGCTCTCAAGTCCGCTGTCCACGCGTATGAGCGTATGCCCGAACATTGACGCCGGGCTGTTCATGTGCGCCTCCGGGAAGACCAGGGTTGCGGACTTCGGGGAGACCATCTTTATGAACTCCTTAAGCTCCGCGCACTCGGGCGCGGGAAGCGCCTCTTCTGGTATGCCCAGGCTCCCCACAAGCCACCGTCTCCTTGCTGGGTATCGGCATGCGGGGTGAGATTCGTCCTGCGGGGCGTCAGTGTTCGAAAGCGCAGCCAGAGTGGCCTCAAGCTCCGCCCGCGGGTTGCTCTTCCCCTCCGGGTGCAAAAAAAACTGGGGGTCGTCCACAAGGCTCTCGTATCTTCCAAACGCCTCTGGTCGGTAGTGCATCAGGGCCAGCCACTGCGGGTACTTATGAAGTCCTTTATCCAATGCGGATTTAAGATAGTCATGTTTCTGCTCCGGATTTTCCGATGGGCTCCCGAACGCGGGTAATGGTCCGGGGGACTCATGGGACTCACGGAGTCCTTTTTCTTGCGTGGATTTAACATAGCCATGTTCTTGTTCTGAGGCTGCCCGAGCAAGACCACCCGCATGGCCAGCATAAGCCACAGGGGTGAAGGAGGTAAATAATACAATTAGAAGACAAAAGGAGGGCCATGCCTTTGGGTAAAGGCATGGCCCTCCGCTATTACTGATCCGCAATGCTTTAGATCACTTCGGCGATGTTGTCGATAACCTGTGCCGAGGTCATGTCCCCGGAGGGGTAGACCTTCGAGAAGTTGTCCTGCAATGTGGAGTTGAAGGCCGCGCGCTCAGTGGCGGGCACTTCCATCAGCTCGGCAACGGTGTCAAGGCTCTCGCCGCCGCCTGAGGCCATGTCCTGCGCAATGGAGTCCATGTTCTGGGCCACGAATTCCTGGAGCCTGTCGTTCTGCACGAACTTAGAGGGCTTCGTGCAGTTTGAGGTGCCGCTTGTGATACCGAAGGTCTGGTTTCCAAAGGTCCCGTTTGTGGTGGCCTCAAGTCCCAGAAGCACGGATGAGTCCGGGTCGCCGAATACCATATCGCCAAGCCCGCACCCTGTGTTCGAGTCGGTCGCAAATGCAAAAGTTGAGCCGATTAATACTAATGATAATGCCAGCACCATTACGATGAGTTTTCTCATAACTACCTCCTTCTTTATAAAAGTTTTTTGGTATACAAGTCAATATATCAGACAATACGCTGGAAGTCAATATTTTATCTATAGTTACCGCTGTTACCGCACCTTGAGGGCCATATGGAGGGGACATATGGAAACCGGTGAGTTTAGGAGGTTCCACTTGGCCCCGCTCATTTGAAACGGTATTGGTTTTTATGATGGATTTAATGCGTTGCTTTAATGGGCGGTTTACTTTTGAAATGCCCTGTTTTATTGTGAGTTATCTCATAAAACAATAATTTCGTTTTAAGAGCATAACATTACTCTTTCCCATCTGTTCCAGCTATCCTCCGGCGTATCCGGGCAAGGGTATCCCTGAACTCTTCTGACTCGGGGGCAAGCGAGACGGCCCTTTCTGACAAACTTTCAGCCTCCCTTAGTTTTATGCCCTGCTCGTAATACAGCCACGCGAGGTTGTTCATTGCCGTGGGCTCGCCGGTAAGTGCTACCGCCTTATTGTACTCCTCTTCGGCGCGTTCGTAGTCCTTCATCTGGAAATAAACGTTGCCCATGTAAAGATGGGCGGTGGGGTCTTTGTCTTTTGCGTATCCGTACTGCTCAAGGGCGGCCCGCAGCTCCCCCTGCTTCTCATAGCTCATGCCAAGCATGACGTGCTCCTCCGGGGTCAGCGGGTCCCTCAGGATGTGGATGGAGGGAAGCGAGCAGGACGCCAGCGTCACAGCCGCCAGCAGCAGGCAGGCCCGTGCCGCTATAAGGGTTTTATGACGAGGCTCCAGTATCCAGCCCTTTCCCATATCCTCTGCAACTCCTTTTCCGTTATGTGCCTTACCCCTGTGCCGGAATGGACAACGAACCCTTCCTCCGAGTACCCGTATGCCACCATGAAATGGTTTATCTGGTATGGGCCCGAGCCGTAGTCCACGAGGATTATGGCCGGGGTCTCATCGTCTATGAGACCCCTGAGTTCCCCGATCCCCCCTTTTGTCTGTATGGCGTCAAACCCCAGGTCCTGGGCGTAGAAAAGCAAGTCCATCCCAAGGACCCCCCTGGCGCTTTTGCTATAGATGTCACGGCCTATGGTCTCGGCGTCAGCGTATGCGGAGGAAAGGCCCCTGCCCCTCCAGTACGCGATGACCGATGACAGGGCGGACGGGCCGCACTGGTACCTGTCCTGCACGTAGCCGGGGACGCCCTCCACCAGGCGGATCTCCTCCGGCATGGGGCTCCACTCTATGCTGAGTTTCGGGACACAGCCTGAGACTGCAAGGGCAAGCGCCGCAAGGGAGCATAAGGCAAGCCGGATGCGACGCCCGCCGCACCCGGCTTGCTGGGTGAGTGTCATGTCTGTCAGAGTCCCCCCCCTAATTCTTGATGATATAGGAGGTTTGGCCTGCAAGGTCCAGGATCAAGATGATCAGAAATACCAGCAACAGGGCGCCGACGACGGCATTTCCGCCGGACCTGATCTGGTCGATGTCCTGTGAAAGCGCATGCAGCTGCTCCTGGCTCATCCTGCCAAGCCTTGAGTTGATCTCATCCGTGGTGAAGCCGAGCTGGGCAAGCCTGCTGCTGACGAGCTTTGTCTCGAGTGCGGTCTGTATCTCGCCAAGGCTGCTGGCCTTGGCCGTGGATGGGGCCAGCAGGTTCTCGGAAGTGACGAGCCCTGCGCCTGACGTGGATGCCAGGGTAAGCGCAAATACGGCGATAATCAGATAAGATGCTATAACCTTTCTGTACATAGTCTCTTTGTCCCCCCTTTTATAAAGGATTTGGTATTCAAATCAATATATCAGACAATATGCCGGAAGTCAATTTTTCATCATTTTTCATCTATTGTTACCGCACCCATGAGGGGGCATATGGAAACTGATGAGTTTATTAGGTCCCCTGCGGCCCGCTCAATTGAAACAATACTGGTTTTTATGATAGATTTAATGCGTTGCCTTAAATGCCGGTTAATAGCTTAACAGGTAGTTATTGCAAAAGAAGCAGGCTGACGGGCGGGTATGAAATGCCTTCTGGGGGGAGGGTTGCACCGTGCAAGGGCTGTCCGGACTAAAGGCCTGCCAGTCTCCATAACAAACCGATTCGGAGGATTTAGCCATGCAAAAGAAATATTTGCTCGCGCCAGGGCCCACACCGGTCCCGCCGGAAGTGCTCGGCGCCATGAGCATGCCCATGATCCACCACAGGGCGCCTGATTTCGTACCAGTGCTTGAAGAGGCGCTTGCGGGCCTCAAGTGGCTATACCAGACTAACAACGATGTCCTCATACTTACGGCCACCGGCACCGGCGGCATGGTCTCGGCCGTGAACAACTTCCTCTCGCCCGGCGACAAGGCCCTGTTCGTGAACGGCGGCAAGTTCGGCGAGCGCTGGGGCAAGATAATGAAGAGCTACGGCGTGGAGGCCGTGGAGCTCCCGGTGGAGTGGGGCCACACCGTAAAGCCGGAGCATGTGACAGAGGCCCTTAAGAAAGACACGGACATCAAGGCCGTCTACATCCAGGCCTCAGAGACCTCCACCGGCGTATTTCATCCGATAAAGGAAGTGGGCGAGGCGGTCCGGGCGGTTAACCCGGACATCCTCTACGTGGTTGACGCCATAAGCGGCCTCGTTGCCCACGACATTCAGACGGACCAGTGGGGCATCGACGTAATGGTGGCCGGCTCCCAGAAGGGCCT
>SDBT01021126.1_pt1 | contig 10177 bp, 20 predicted proteins | sample 2277101 | NCBI WGS metagenome assembly SDBT01 (sample SAMN10404973, study PRJNA504765) | marine sediment metagenome | isolation source: marine sediment core GS10_PC15, 103 cmbsf | place: Arctic Ocean: Southern Knipovich Ridge | collected 2010
ACCGGTGCTCACGCATTGCAGCTACTAGTGCAGAGCGGCACCGCGCTTCTGACCATCCCGTCAAGCGGCGCACATGCGCTGATCCTTTTGGCTCAGGCTGGCACCGCGCTTCTGACCATCCCGTCAAGCGGCGCACATGCGCTGATCCTTTTGGCTCAGGCTGGCACCGCGCTTCTGACCATCCCGTCAAGCGGCGCACATGCGCTGATCCTTCTAGCGCAAAGCGGCTCGGGTATCTCGGTCATCAGTATCACTGGGACCGGTGCCCAGGCGCTGGTTCAGCTAGCCCAGGCGGGCACCGGTATTTCGATTTCCAACATCACCTCGACCGGTGCCCACGCGTTGCAACTCCTGGCGCAGTCCGGGACGGCGCTTTTGACCATCCCAGGCTCCGGCGCTCACGCATTCCAGTTGCTAGCACAGAGCGGCACCGCACTCGCGTTCATAGCGTCGACCGGCGCTCACGCATTCCAGTTGCTAGCACAGAGCGGCACCGCGCTTTTGACCATCTCTGCGGTTGGTGCTCACGCCCTAGCGCTGTTGGCACAGTCGGGCATCGCGCTTCTGACCATCCCCTCAGTCGGGGCTCACGCGCTTATTCTGTTGCGGCAAGCCGGTATTGGCTCAACACCTATAATCACTGGTGGGGTGGGAACAATCCTCATCGGAAATCCGTTCGGCATAGTTCTGATCGGAGACCCTGACACAGCCACCATCTTTGGCGGCGCGGTTCAATAAACGGAGTTGAATATGTCTGGTGAAGCAAACCTTGTCGGATTCTACTTTGAAGAGACTGTCGCGTTCACGGTGCTGGCCAAGGAGAGGGATGGATCGTTACTCCTTTCCCCAGCCACAGCAACCATGACAATCCGCATCGCCGACAACGCTGCATCGGACTCGATTTACAGCTTCAACGGGTCGCCCGAGGTAACGCTGGACGACGAACCAACAGCGGCGTTCAAGATTGTGTTACCAGCCGCAACGATCCCTCTGGTTCTTGAGGACACCGAGTATCGATATGACGTCTACACACTAGCGAGCGGCGGGGACCGATTGCACCAGATTGGCGGCGTGTTGAGGTTAAGACCGGCGGTGCAGTCCTAAGCGCTGTATCGACCGCACAGCGCGAAGCCGATATTCTGCGCCGGGGTTATCGCGGGAAATCACCGGATAACGTTGTAGCCCGGCTCTGTGCCCCGGCTTGTAACGAGCAAGGAGAAACCATGGCTAAGATATCTGAACACTTCAGCCGTAATGAACTTGCCTGCAAGTGTGGGTGTGGCCAGGATACTGTCGACGTTGCACTTCTTCCAGTTTTGGAGAGAGTCAGGGACCACTTCGATTCCCCAACAAGCGTTACTTCTGGAAATCGATGCACTGAGTATAACAAGCGCGTTGGTGGTGCAAAGAACAGCCAGCACCTAATAGGCAAGGCTGCCGACATCAAGGTGAAGGGCGTTAATCCCGTCGACGTGTATAACTACCTGGATGCGAGTCATTCCGGGGGACTTGGTAGTTACCCTGGATTTACGCATGTTGACTCGCGTGATCAGCGCGCACGTTGGTCCGGGTAGAAGGAGAACAAGGATGAATCGATGGTTAGCAATCGGAGCTGCGGCTGGCGTCATCACAGCGGTGGTTGTGGCTGCGGCTAACGTTGGAATTGACCTTCCAAAGATAGCCACGCAGCAACACGTCGCAGAGCACGCGGCTAAGGATAAGGTCGTTACAGACAGGCTGGCGGGTGAGGTGCAGTCCGCTAAGGTATTGTCGTTGGAGAACGCTATCGCGAGGGAAGAGTTGAGGGCAGGTAATCTCGAGATACAGGCGGGAGAACTTAGGAAGCTTGGCATCGACTCACGGGCGCTGGAGACGCAGGCCAGGTTGCTGCGAAAGTCCGTGCAGAAACGTGAGCGAGAACTTAATAAACTGGAGGACTGAACCATGAAACACAGGGCGAAAATGTTGGGTCAGATCAGATCACTTCTGATCGCACTCGGTGGTTTTGCGGTCGGAAAAGGTCTGGTCGACGAAACCGTAATGATGGAGATCGCCGGTGGCGTGATGGCGCTGATTGGCGCTATCTGGTCTTGGAGAGATCCGGCGAAGAAGGTTGGGGAAGGAGACCTCGGATGATCAAGTTCCTGATGACTATCGCTCTGGCGGTAGCGCTGTCGGGGTGTGGTGGAAGCAATCTTGACACGTCTGCGAAACAGGGTGTTGCGTTCTGCACGTCGTTTGACGGGGTAATGCAGAAGATGATTCTGTTTCGTTCAACCGGGAACCTGGATGCCGGCGACATTCTGCAGATCAACAGAGCGGCCGCTATCATCGAACCCTACTGCACCAGTCCCACGCCGGATGCCCCAGAGGCGTCGATAATTAGTGCGCTCGACGTGCTTCTGTTGATCCAACTTAATCAAGGAGGAAGTTGACCATGCCTCTGTCACCAGTCACTCTCGGGATCACCGCTGTGATCGAGCTGATCCGATTCGTGCAGACCTCCCGTGAACTGAAAGGCAAAACTGCGGAGGAGGTCATGGAGATGTGGGCCGATACCCGGTCGGATGTTCGTGCTACACTTGACTTGTGGCGAGCAGGCAACGAGGAGTAACACGGAGTTCCCTCTGTCCAGGGACAACTAGGGGCGCGCACCTTGTGGCGGTGGCGCCCCTTTTTTTGTTCTCTGGACCCGCAACCGGCAACCAATCATCACGGGTCCAGAGACCAGCGCTCATGCGCCGGTGACGTAAAACCAGAGCTCCGACTTGGAGCGGGTATATGCGACATAGGCGAGGTTGTTTTCCTGCTCGACCTGCCACTCTTGGCGCGCATAGGGTGAGGGGCACAGCTTTGAGTGGTTCAGAAGAATCACGCGGTCCCATTCGCGACCCTTTGAGCGGTGATAGGTTGCAAGGATGGTGCAGTTTGTTTCGCCATCCGCAAAGAGCGCATCGATGAAAGCAACCATGTCGGAAACGCTCTGGCGACCCTGGAGCAAGCACTCCCGCGCGATGACGCGCAGTGTTTCACACTTGTCCTCGATGCGCTCGACCATTTCCTCTTTCCCCTTGGCCATCGCTTTTTGGATTTCGCGCTGCTCGTAGGTGCTAAGGCGGTTGAGGAAAGCGTCGATTGTCTTGACCTTCCACCGGTTGACCATGAGCTTGAGACCCGCACCAATATCGCGACCTTCGACCTTAACGGGTGTCCCGCCACGGATCAAAGCGTAGGCAAGGTCGATTAACGGCGCAGTATTGCGGCACAGCACGGCAGTCTCCGGGCCAAGGTTGTCTGGTAGCTGCGCCAAATCCCCCACGACACCCTCAGGCGCTGTGGGCGCTGCTTCGATATCGGGAACCAGTTTCTGTGCAAGCTGGACAACCGCCTTGGGGCAGCGCCAGGTGACACTGAGCGGCATGGTAACAGCGCGGAGCTCCTTGGTAAGGTTGGTCAGCGCATCAGCATCAGCACCGCTGAACCCGTAGATCGCTTGCCGGTCGTCGCCCACAATGATCATTCGACCGGTGTGCGGCTTGACGAACTTTTTAGCAAGTGCCTGGCGGGAGCGCGACAAGTCCTGTGCTTCGTCAACAAACAGAAAGTCCTTGGGGAACCCGACGCGCAGGTTTTTGACCAGTGGGAAGAGAATCATGTCATCGAAGTCCACCACACTGGTCAGGGACAATGAGGCACGGTAAACCTGTTGAGCAAACTCAACCGCGCTGTCCATCATGCTGGTGTCATCGAACCCGTTGATACCGTAGTGCTCACCCATGCGATACCAAGCACCGATGTCACCAATCTGGCGATCGTCAAAGAAGCCGAACCCTTCCTGCTTCGCTAGTTTCACAAGCTGGACGATTTGACCGAACAGCTCCTTGGCGAGGGGGTGGTTTAACTCGTTCACCAGTTGGGCCACCTTTTTATCGTCGAGCTTGACACCCTTGTAGACCCATTTGACCAAGCCGAATCCCATGCCGTGCAGGGTTTGCGCGGCGACGGTGCGGAAGTCGGTGTGACCGCGTTCCTTGAGCTTCTCCTTGACCTCGTCAGCGATCGCTTTGTTGAAGGCGCAGACGATGATTTCCTTGCCGGGGAACGCCCCAACAATAGCATCGACCCCCATCAAGATCGCAACAGTCTTCCCGCACCCCGCACGGGCGCGAAGCATTATGTTGTCGTTGGTGGTGCAGATCGCGTCGAGGAATGCGGTTTGCTGTTGGGTTGGTTCGATTGACATTGTCGTTTCTCCTGTCTGGGTTGGTTCAGAGTGCATTGATTAGGTCATCACGTTGACCAGCGCGGGGCTCGTGCAACGCGTCGATGTCTTTTTGGATTGATCTGTTGTATCCCTCGCCGTGTCCACCCGCTTGGCAGTGAGCGAAATGTGCGCGTTGACTGGCAATGAGCGCTGCACCAGCAACCAGGCACGCGGCTTCGGCTTCCTCGTCGGTCAACCGGTGCATGGTGACTCCACCGTAGTGGCGGATCTTTAGGATGTCCCCGCCATCGGGCTGGTGGTGTCCGCCAGTGTCGATTCCGTCCTCGTAGGTCAAAAGCATCTGGACCTTGCCGCACGAGCGAACAGTGGCATGGTAATAATAGACGGTTCCCTTGCTGTCCCAGTTTGCGAGGTGAGTTACCGCGTCGCCTTTTTTGAACTTGGTGGTCATTGTCTGTCTCCTGTCTGGGTTGGTTGGGTCGAGTGCTCATTCGACCCAGCACTGCGAACGGTGCTTGGTGATTTCGTCGCGCTCACCAGTTACCGAATTATACACTGACAACGTGATCCAGTTACCCTTGACTGCGATGCACTTCCCGGTCTGCTCGATGTCATCTTTGAACCCAACGAAGCTGCCGGTTTTGATTGTCTGGGTGGTCATTGTCTTTCTCCTGTTTTGGTCTCTACGTTGCGTGCAACGTAGGACTGATTGACCGGCAAGTCAACCCCGATTGACGAAAATAACCTATTCTGAGACGATTGTTTTTGAATGGATCAACTCCTCTTTGGTGCGCTCAATCATCCCAAGGGCTAGCAAAACGTTTGGCGCCGATAGATAAAAGGTTGGATCCACTCCTCCAGTTTCCAAGATCTCAGCGCATCCAATTATTAGAACGTTTGGCTTGATTTTCCCAGCATCCAAATCCCTCAGAGCTGATATAAGCGCGTCGCGTGGTGTCCAGTCCTTGGCATTTCGAGACCTGTCAGATTTGATCTCTGACACGCTTGGCGGGTGATCTTTATAGTCGGTCATGTCGCCCACCATGCACCAACCGCAGCGGACAGCGCCATCCAGGACAAAATCAGCAACAGCACGACCGTGCCCGACATAGGTGGTTCGCGGTAGCTGCGCCGCTTTGGGTAGGGGTGCGCAACTACAAACGTGACCCAGAGCCTATGGACCTCGATTAAATCATCGGTCACCTGCAACGAGCGTTCGGGTCCGAACTCGTCAACGTAGTCGAACCATTCGAACGCCCAGTCGTCAAGGGTGCTGCTTGGTGTGTAAGCTCGCGTGAACGCTTCGAACACAACGATCGCGTGTTTCCTGCGCAAGTTACCGCCCATCGCAAAGAGTTGGATCACGTTTGTCATTCTGTTTTCCTTTCCCCGAAGGTTCTCATCCACTTGACTGGATCGATTGGAACCAGTGTCATGTCCGCATCGTTTTCGAACAGAAGCACTGTGTTCCAATTTGTATTTTTAATATTCTTTCGACCCCACGAAGCGCCTTCGATACGATTGTCAAACGGACCGATTAATTGGACCTTTGTGCTCGTGACTGCGCAGATGTAGTGTTCGCGCTTCATGTCGGTTCCCCTGTCTCTGGTTGTGCAGCGATTAAATCTGCCACGTAGGCAGACCTCGTTTGGTTAGCCTCGATCGATAGACGGTTGAGCTTTTCGGCCGTCTTTAACGGGACTCGAAGGCATATTCCGAATTTATCGTTTTTGTCCCGGTCCAGGCGTTGAAGACCTTTGCTGTTTTTCCGTATCATTCTTCGTCTCCTGTTTACGTGCTTAGATGCACTGTGTGACGGTCCCGATGGGGACCGCCAAGCGGTGCATCAGTTTTCCGCTAACAGCTTTTCACCATTCCAAAACCAGGATTGGCCATCGGACGATTGAACCTTTGCTTCGTTCAAAGCCCAAAGGCGGTTTTTTACACCGTGAAGACCCTTTGATCTGAAGGTGCCAATTAAGGCACCCTCGCGATCAAAAACCTTGTAGGTGAGAGTCATTCGCCCAACTCCTCGAGCAGCTCGCGCACAGCGTCCCAGTTCCGAGGCAGCTTGCGGAGCAGTGTGCGCCGCTCACGTTCCTCCGCGAACACAGCGTCCCAAGCTGCGCGGTCGGTTATGCGGCGTTGGATTGCTTGCTTAACCAGATCGTTGATAACTTTGGGTTCCAGCGCATCGAGCTCCCAGCTATATTCACCATGCTCCTCGATGTAACCCTTAGCACGGCTGTCGGTCACCTTCGCGAAGTTGGGTGGTGGGTCGTATTGCTGAACCTGATCGAAGTTGAGCGCGATGCGTTCGATCTCAACATCGTTCCAGCTGAACAGGGTTGCCCGTTCCTGGTTATCTCGTGTCATGTCCAACCCGCTTGGGTCGTGATCCCCGAGGTGGATAATGACCAGTTTCTTACCCTCGGCAGCGGCACGCTCGAACCGCTTGCCTGAGCGCCACGCCTCTGACGCAGACAAGTAACCTTTGCACGCGGTATGGCCGACGCGGTATTGGTTGCAGGGGCGTTCGATGACAGCGTGCAACGCTTCCTTCTCGATCCAGACCTCAACATGGAAGTCCTGACCTTCCCACGGGTCGAGAACCAATCCGCGCTCGATACCGTCGAGCACCTCTTCGGGGGTCGCCTCGCCCCAGACCTTCACCATGCCCCTTCCCCGGTCTTCGATCGAAGTCCACGAGACCATACCAGCGAGGCGAGCTTTGGTTAGCACCGCTCCAAGCTTGTCATAGCTCTGGCTGGTGTTTTCGATTAACCCGCGAGCGACGAACTGGTAGTAGAGCTGGCGCAAGGTAAGGGTGAACCCCTGTCCCTGATACTCGGAGATGATGCTGTTGGCCTGCTCGATGGTGTCGAGCGAACCGGAGCGGAAGTTGAAGCTTTGGAAAGTTTCGAGCGTCATGTCTTTTCTCCTTTCTAGGGGTAGGTGACGGTGAAGTCGCAACCGTCAAATTCGTCGAGAACCGTTTTGAGGTTTTCGCGCAAGTCTGCTTCGGGGAAGTGCGCAGTGACCCCGTGCCGAAACCATTTGACCGTGGCACCTATTAACAGCATCCCGTCAAGTCGCTCGGCCCATGCGCGCATCTGATCCATGTCGCCGTCCATGTCCATTGCTGGGAAGTGGAGTCGAACGTTTGATTTGATGGTCATTTCGTTTCTCCTCAACTGTAAACGACGTCGTCGGGATCCCAGACGAACTTTGCATTGCAAGGGGTTGCTGCATACTGGACGCCGCTGATGGTGAACTTTTCACCAGCCACCAAGCGCTTCCAGATTTTGCTTTCGTCGCTATTCTCCTTGCGGGCGATTGCGGTGAGGTGCGGTGTCATGCTGTGGTCACCGATGTTGAAGGTGCGCTTGGCGGTTGAGGCGTTGAGCGTGTAGGTGGTCATGTCGGTTTCTCCTGTCTGGGTTTCAGAGGGGGTTTGCTGAATAGAACCCGTGCGAGGTGCGAAAGATTGGTTCGCGCTTCCGCGTTCCGCGTCGCAGGTTGTGCAGCGTGGTAGCGACCCGCGCTCGGATTACATTAAACCCCTCGCGAGCGCAGTGCTCGTGTATATCGCAAGCGCGGAACTCGTCGTCGGGGCTGCTTTGGAGTAGCTCGTAGATGCAGCTTGGTAGATTGGTCATTTCGGTTTTCCTTGTTCCTGTTTACGTCGTCTACGGTCTTGACCGTAAAGTATAATCTGACGAATGTAAACCCCGAGGCGAGACTTTCTTTGGGCAAGCCCGGTTTTCTTAACGCGTCTTTTGTATTCTTGCCGGGCAGACATCGCTAATATGCTGTAAAAGTGCATTAAAAATCCCCCGGTCGTATGTCCAGGGTGTGTTCAGCAATCTCCTGATTGTCGCGCAATCGTTGCACTATATAGCTGTCCAGTGAATTCGGCACTTGCAGATCCACCACCCGCACCGCACCGCGTTGCCCGAAGCGGTGTAGCCGAGCTTCGGATTGTAGACGATCGTTCAGAGAGAAGTTGTTCGAATAGTAAATCATCGTTGAGCTCGCGTGCTGCAACCCGTCAATGCCCAACCCCGCTGCTTGTTGGTTCGCTAGGAAGATCGTTGTATCGTCGTCCTCCATAAACCGGCGCTTGGCTTCAACGCGCTCGTTAACCGGTGTTCGACCGTCCCAGACAACCACGCCAAGCGGCTGAAGCGCCTTTTTGATTTCATCGATGTCGCGGTGGAAGCGTGCCCAGATTACAACCTTGCCCGCAGCTTCGGTCACCACCTCCTGCAACACCCTGATCCGGTTTGACGGTATCGAAATGATATCGCCCTCATCAGTTTTGACATACCCACTGAGCACCTGTTGCAACCGGAGAAGACGAATTATTGCCTGCTCGGTGGTTATGGTGTGGTTCTCGATCTCGTAGAAAAATTCATACTTCAGCCACTCGTAAGCTTTCGCCTGCTCCTTTGTCATCTCAACCTCGCGCGTCATATAAATGCGAGGTGGGAGGTTAAGGCAATCAGCAACCCTGAAGCGAACGATGTGCTTGCTCAACCGCTGCTTGAGCTCGTCCAGATTTCTGTAACCAACGATCTGCACTGCGCCCCGCGGAGCGCCGTAAATTGGTTCAGTGATGCAATAGTTGTTTCTGAATGAGTAGAAACTTTTGTGACCGAGGATTCGATGGTCAAGGAACCTTAGCTGTGTGTAGAGATCTTCGGCCCCCTTTGTTATCGGTGCCCCAGATAAGATGCGCCGGTAAGTCGCCAACATGCTAAGGGACAGAAGCTTCTTGGTGCGCTTTGATCCGGGGGCTTTGATTGATACAGATTCATCCAGCGCCCACAATGTTGGACCACTGCCCAGTACCTTGCGCGCGAAGGCCTCGCCGCCTTGGGTGATCATCGCTTCGACATTGATGGTAAAGATGCGCAGGAAAATTGGATTGATAAGCACCGCATCCATTTTCTTTGCCCATTTCTTTGTGTTCGATTTCTGCGAATCGAACACGATGCACTTGTAGGGATACTCGGCAAGGTGAATTGGGGCTTGCTCCTCTACCCATTGCCGATGGACACCGTTGGGGGCTGTGATTAGCAGGTTGAGGATTTTCCCCTTGGCGTGCAACATCCCAGCCGTGTCCAGGATGATTTTTGACTTGCCGAGACCCATCTCAAGAAACAGAGCGAAGTTTTCTTGTTCGGCGCTTCGCTGTAGTGAAACCTCTTGATGGGCATGAGGGGTGGTGGAGAATGTATAGATCACTTGTTTACCTCCTGTTTTGCAATATATGGAAGGCAAAACCGCAGATTTGCAAGCTTGTTGTTCTGTCGAATGAACTTTCCTACTTGCAAAACAACTTTGGTTTCGCGTAACTTCTACACAAATAGGAGAAACAGAATGGCAAGCACGGTCTTCCTGGTCCAGCCGCCACCACCTTATTACCCCGCAGGCAAGCCACCGGTCCACAAGGACCTATCTTCGGCCGCTCAATACGGCCGAATCATTAACCTGTTGAACGACGGGTTCTGGGCTAGCATGGATCCAAAAAAAGCGGCGCGCGAAATCAAGGAAGGTCTCATTGGCTTTGAGGCTGCTACCGATTACGTCTGCTTTGCTGGCGGGGACCCTGTGGCGCTTGCTATGACCTTCCTGACCCTTCGGAATGATGGGTGGGAGAACGTGACTTATCTGACATGGGAGCGGGAGCGGGACATTAACGGTGTGAGGACCGGTCGGGGCTATTATCGTCCGGTCAGCATCGATCTAAACCCAGAACAGGAGACACAGTATGATCGATCTTGAACAAGACGCGACAAACCTCCCAAGCGACGAGGGCATCGATGAGGTTCGGAACCTTGCGGCGCGCTGGTTAAAGACGACCGGAATCGTTGATGATCTGACCGAGCAATTGAAGCGCGCCAAAGCGATACAGCAACACCTGGAATTCGTTGAGCTACCCGACGC
>SDBT01021127.1_pt1 | contig 10176 bp, 5 predicted proteins | sample 2277101 | NCBI WGS metagenome assembly SDBT01 (sample SAMN10404973, study PRJNA504765) | marine sediment metagenome | isolation source: marine sediment core GS10_PC15, 103 cmbsf | place: Arctic Ocean: Southern Knipovich Ridge | collected 2010
CCGTTTAGCCTACCTTTAATCCGGCTCTCAAAAAGAAGGTAATATATCGGCCAGTGACTCAGCAGCGGTTCTGTCCTCAAACTATCGATTTCAACAGCAGCTTTGATTTCTTTGTCCGGGTATGCCCGGTCGGTAAAAGCCAGATTCGCATCCTCTACTATGAATTGATCGACTCTGAATCTTCGTTTTGGCAGCGTGGCTTCGTTGTCACCGACTTTATAACTGATCTCAATGTTCAAGGGTCCGGTCTTTTGGGGGATCCTTAACCGCTCGAATTTACCTTGGGCTTTGTTTAGGATTACTTTTTCGAAGACCGCTTCTTTCGAGACCAAATGTTTAATCGAAAGGTCCACGAATAGCGAATCGGCATTTATGTCGAAGTTGCTGAGATGATGATCTTTTCTGACAATAGTCACATTTGTCATATCCGCAACGCCTTTGAAGAGATTTCCCTTCGCGGCCTGAAACTCGACCCTTATATCAGTCTTGTGCTCGATCCGCTTGAGTATTCTTCGCAGTGTAGGTTCATAATAGAAACTATTGAGCATAACCAGAATTATCATGACCAATACAAATAGCCCGAGGCATCCCAAAGCCAATATGCGCACAATGCGAAGCAGCTTTTTGAGCTGTGGAGATTTACGGTGACGAATGAGCAAACGAATAGCAATCTCTATGGTAAACGCGATAAGTTCCGGTGCCAGAAACAACACGAGCAAAAACCAGAAGGCCACAGATGTTAGTATCTTCACGAACTCGGCTAAGAAGAATATCAATGCTTCCATCAGGTACACCCTTTTAATTTGGAGCCATGCGGACTGTTTTAGATTCCAGGCCTGCCTGTGACTTGATCTTCTCTGTGTCGAGGTTTTGGACGTATTCTATTAGGCTCTCGAATCCGGGGTAGTAACCGAAACCGCCTTTGGTCATTTCCAGGATGGCGTGTTCTTTCGGCCAGCCCTGTACGATGATGCGATAGACAGCTACCATTGTTCCGGTTCTGTCGGCCCCGCGTTTGCAGTGGACGAAAACCGGTGTGGAGTTCGGATCCGTAGCAATCTTTAGAAAGCGAACCACCTTTTGGTCCTTGGGTTCCCATGGTTTCATTTCGATATGTTCGTAACGCAGATCGGTTCGTCCGATCTCGTCCCTGTCGGAATGGACCGAACGCAGGCTGACAATTGTTTTGACGCCCATGTTCTTTAGTTTGACCATACCCTCGGCGCTAGGCTGAGCGCCTCGATACAGATTATCGGAGACTTCGTAAAAATTCTTCACACCGGGCATTTCCAAAGCAACGGCCCACTGTCTTTGCGTAGCTGCTTCGACAGCGATATCCCGCTGCGTGTTGAGCTTTTTCTTTCTGGCGACTAAGCTAAAAGAGGCAACAAGTATGACCATAGCCGCAAGGCAAATGATAAAGAAAAAGAGCCACGTCGGTTTTGTATAACGTAATCTCTTCATAGTCTCTTGCCTGTACTTTTATAATATCAGATTTCTCTGTAGAAAACATGTTACGAAATGTCATTCTGAACGAAGCGCAGTCCCGGCACGCCGGGAAAGAATCTATTTTTCTAAGAATTGAGATTCTTCGCTGCGCTCAGAATGACAAGTAAAGTCAGAATGACAAGTAAAGTCAGAATGACAAGTAAAGTCTTTCTATTATCTTAGCCGGGTTTTTGCATTGTGGCAAAGATTAGCTTGGTTTTGGGGGAGATTTCTTTAGCAGTGCCTTTGTCAGCAGGATTATCTGTTTGCAGATGCTTTTGCAGACGTGTGCGAGCGAAAAACTAATCGGTATCAGTTCTGCCCGCTCGAAATCGGTGCATGGTTCCGGCAGGGCGATACCTTTTATTTGAATCCTCTGCATGTCCGGGATTTCAAAGCCCATCTGCTTTGCGGTTCTTACTATGGGTAGTTCCTGCGGGTCCAGATCTACCAGGTGCGAGCATACAACTTCACAGGCTATCGGATCGGTTCCGGCGATGAGATAACCGAGCGGGCGCGTTCTTCCTCTTATTGGTCCGGGACCATCCATAGCGACGACCGCGTCAATTAAAGTAACAGCTGGATTCAAGTATCTATATATATCGATGAGCAGTCGGCAGAAGTCGTGTTCTTTGTTTCCTTTTCGAAAATGCCATAGTGCCTTTTTCTTTCCGGCGACGGTGCCGAACATGTTTTTGACTGCGAAAGTGGCGACCAGTTGCTGATGGGTCTTGAACTTTGGCAGGTTTATTATCACGTCAGCGTCAAGGGCTACCGAGCTGATACCGACTTTTGTATGCCCGTCGCCGATGGCGCAATACCTCGGTTTATCCAGTTGAACGACGGGGACATCGAGCTTCCTGAGGTCTTCTTCCATGTGAAGTGCCTTTACGCAGGCAAAAACATTACTCCATGCCGGCGAATCTCCCACAAACGGTTTTGCTCCGAAATCCTTTAGCAGCCTGGCGGTCTCAAGAACCACCGCCGGATGCGTCTGGGTCGCATAGCGACGAGAGCGTGGCGCGATGAAATTGGGTTTGAGAAGTACCCTGTCACCTCGGCTGACAAATTTTTCTATCCCGCCTAACAACTCGAATTGCCTGGCTATGACTTCATAAAGCCCCGAAGATTCGTAGTTGGTGCATCGCTTTAGTGCTACTATGGTATCGGGCATATCGAACTCAATAGACAATGTCGGAGCAGACAAACAAAAAGACCCTGACCGCCGGTAAGTGTTGAGGCTTTCTGGCCGAAGGATCGGTTTCGGATCTCATCAGGAATAGACTTCCCTGGGGCTTGCTGAAAAAAAGCCCCGACAGGGTTATCTGCTCATCGAAGTATTTACTCGGACCAAGCAGGAAAAAATCACCGACAGCCATATTCAGAGAAAAAGCCGATGCCTCGAATGCAAATTCCGACTCGCGTCGCCGCTGTTCTAACAGGGGTATCGCCGATGAGCTTCCAACAGTAAAGACTGGTATGGTGCTAAGCGAACATAAACCTTTGAGACCGGGAATTTTTTCGGCCTTCACTCGCATGACGATTGTACCGGGTCCGAGCATTTGTTTTTCCAGTGCCCCGCCCCTGGCATGATAGAAAAGCATCTGACGCTCGAATAGTCTGGCGATAGGCATGTCATTGCTTTGGTTGTCTAAAAGCAGCAACGCCGCGTTTCGGATTCTTTTGCCCTGGGCCTGCTCAATCGTATCGATGACCGTAGCGACTTCGCTTGCCCGGCCTAAACCTACTGCGAACGAATCTGACTTGAATGCCTCGTAGTCCGCGAACTTCAGAGACCGGGTATAGAGCATTTCCCATGTACTATCGAGCGTATCGAGATTTTGGGCAGGCAACTCGAAGACAATAACGTTGAAATTGATAGTCTTGAGTGCCTGGCTGAGCACAGAACCGCCCGGGCCCGCAGGAGCCAGATCATGGATTTTGACCTCGTCCCAAATCGGTTTTTCTCCGGCTTTCCCGCATCCGCCAAGAGACACGAGCAAGATACTCAATGTCGCAATTTCCAATAGCCTGATCATATATACTGATCTCAATTGAATTTTCCCGTTTATCCGCGACTCGGACAAGCTCGTCGAAGTCCGAACTCTGAATTCTGAGTTACGGTTTTATTCGCGGACATTTGCTACCCTTAAGGGTATGTATAGCGTAACAATTAGTCCTGCCTTTGTCAATCCCACAGGCCTGATTGCCTATCGTAGTGAGGATCTAAACAACCCACTAAAATAATTTCCTTGAGGTACTTGCAATATTATATCAACATGTGTAGAGTATTTATCGGTTTTTGCCCGTTTTTAAGGCAAATATTAGCTTAGAATTACTGGGGAATAGTGTAATGGTAGCACGACTGACTCTGGCTCAGTTAGTCGGGGTTCGAATCCCTGTTCCCCAGTTTTATATCTTTTACGTCTGTTCATCATCTTTTCGGCAAACGATAACTTTCTCAGCGGCTTCACACCCGTTTCGCTAAGCAATATCGTCTTTGGGGCATCTAAGAGAAAAGTAAAATGGCAAATCTATCGAAAGAACTTCTAAATCGTCGGAGAAATCCAAAGTTGGTGCTGTTGTGGATTTATCTGCTTATTGGGCTCGTTGTCTGCGTCGTTGGCGGTGCGATGGCGCTGATTTACTTTACAGGCTATCGCATGGCAGCGGTTCATGGTCCGCTGATGAATGCAGCAAAGGAGATAAAACTCGAAACCGCCACAGCGCATTTGTGGTTAGAGGAGCTAATCAGCGGAGACAAGGATGTTACAATCGACCAGGTAACAGGACACATTGACCAAGCCGATTTGTACGCAAATGCCATGCTCAAAGGGGGAAAAAACATTGAAGGAGAATTCGTTGCCTTGACTGATCCGGATATGCGGGAGGATGTCCGTCAGGTGCAAGAAAAGCTTGCCGAGTTTAGGTCTGTAACTCTCGAGCGATGGGAATCGAAAGACACAGCCGGTATCGGAAGCGAGATCGACCAGCAATATGATAAGATCTTCAGCGATTTACTGACATTATCGGATAAAGTGGAAACAGACGTTCAACTCTTAATTAAGCAAAATCTGAGCCGATTTGCAGTTCAACAGGTGGCTTTGGTTATCATCTCCCTGATTGTAACGGTCACCGTAAGTGTCTCTTTTGGTCGATTTGTGTTTCGTCAAATAGAGGACGAGCAAAAGCTGATCGCACTTAATCAGCAGCTTGACGGTACCAATCAACAACTCACCGCAAGTGGGCAACAACTTAAAGCCGCAAATCAGCAGTTGGTAGCGAACGAGCAGCAATTAAAAGCTGCAAATCAGCAACTTATAAGCAGCGAGCAGGAGCTAAGAGCCACAAATCAGCAGATTGTCTCCAGTGAGCAGCAGCTAAAAGCATCTAATCAGCAGTTGATTGCCAACGAACAGCAGCTAAAAGCCGCTAATCAGCAATTGATTGCAAGCGAGCAGCAGTTAAAGGTATCCAATCAGCAGCTCATGGCAAGTGAGCAGCAGTTGAGGGCATCGAACCAGCAATTAATCGCCAACGAAAAGAGGCTCCGCCAGTCACAAAGAGAACTTCGTGAGCAGCGCGACAAGGCCCAGCAATATCTTGATGTTGCAGGTGTGATGTTTGTCGTCCTTAACAGTGACGGTGATGTTACGCTTATAAATCCCAAAGGCTGTGAAATCCTGGCCTGTGGCCGGGATGAAGTTGTCGGTAAGAACTGGTTCGACAATTTCCTGCCGGTACTAGAGAGAAAGCGAGTAAAAGCTGTATTCGGCGAACTGATGGCGGGCAAACTTGAGCCGATAGAGTATTACGAAAATCCTGTCCTTTCAAGAGACGGTAGCGAAAGAATCATTGCTTGGCACAACACAATCCTGCGAGACGAACAAGGCCAGATCACGGGCACCTTAAGTTCCGGAGAAGACATCACAGAACGCAAGCAGGCAGAGGAAAGAACAAGGATCGCTGCCCAACGGCTTAGCCTCTCGATTGAAAACATGCTTGAAGGTTACGCCATGCACGAAGCCATTTTTGACGAAAATGGCCGAATGTTTGATTTTAGATATTTAGAATTCAATCCCGTTGCACTTAGTATCGTTGGTATTTCAAGAGAAGAAATTATTGGAAAGACCGCCCTGGAATTATTCCCGGCTCTTGTTGAAAGAGGCCTTATGGACAAATACGCCGACGTGATAGCCACCGGCGAACCCGCTTATATCGAGGATTTCTACTACGAGGGCGACAATCTTAACATGGCGTTTGATATCTCATGCTTCCGTTTGGACGAAAAGCATTTTGTCTGCATTTTTAGCGATGTCACAGAGCGCAAAAAAGCAGAACAAAAGCTGACAGTGCTCTCATCGGTAATTGAGCAAAGCAGCAGATCTATCGGTATCGCAAACAAAGAAGGTATAATTGAATATGTTAATCCGAAAGTGCTCAGCTTATATGGTGCCAAACGAGAGGATGTTGTAGATAAAAGCTGGCGCTCTTTTGCATTTCCGGATTCCAGCCTCAGAGATAAGCAGCAAGAACTGGTAAGTACCGTTCTACAAAAAGGCCAGATATGGAGAGGAGAAATAACCGATAAGGGTGAAAACGGTGAAGTAGTCTGGAGAGAAGCAACCGTTTTTCCAATTAAGGATGCCGATGGACAAATTACTCATATCGCCTACACCAGCGAAGACATCACTGAACGAAAACGGGCCCAGGAGGAGCTAATCGAAAGCGAAAAGCGTTACCGTGCTGTCGTAGAGGATCAGACCGAACTAATCTGCCGTTATCTTTCCGATTATACGATTACATTTGTAAATGATGCCTATTGCCGTTGTTTCGGTAAAAGTCGAGATGAGCTTATTGGCCAGACATTCATGCCGCTTATCCCCGATGAGGATCGTCAAAAGGTGACAGAATATTTTACAGGTCTTGGGCGTGATAAGCCTGTAGCTACCCATGAGCACCGTGTTATTGTGTCGGATGGTGAACTTCGCTGGCAACGGTGGATTAACCGTGCCATTCTGGACGATTCCGGGAACGTAGTGGAGTTCCAGGGAGTCGGTCGAGATATAACCGAGCAAAAGAACGCCGAGGACGCTTTGCGCAAAAGCGAACAGCGCTTTCGAGCCTTATTCGAGAGCGCCCCTGATGCCATTTTCCTCACTGATATGCAAGGCAGGTTTGTCGATGGTAATAGGGCTGCGGAAGAATTGATCGGATATAGTAAAGAGGAACTCATCGGCAAAACCTTTGCCGAATCTAACCTCTTGAGCCCGGACCAACTGCCTAAAGCCATAGCAAACCTCCAGAAAAATGCAGAGGGCGAACTCGCCGGGACGGATGAGTTTAGCTTAAGAAGAAAGGACGGAAGTTATGCTATAGTTGAAATACGAAGCTTTCCGGTAGAAATTTCAAATCAAATATTCGCATTAGGCATTGCCCACGACATTACCGATCGTAAGCAGGCCGAGGAAGAATTATACGAGAGCAGGGGAAAGCTCAACGCCATGCTGGAATCTATTTCCGACCAGATCAGCATGGTCGATAGAGAATTAAACATCATCTGGGCCAACAAATCCTGCGAAGAGGTTTTTGGCACGGGCGTAGTCGGCAAAAAATGCTACGAAGTTTTCCACAACAGGCCCAATCCTTGTGGAAGAGACAACTGTGTTGCTGTCAAGACGTTCGAGGACGGCCAAAGCCACGCTCATGAATCACGAGTCACAGATAAAAATGGACGAATAATGTACCAACACACTACCGCAAACGTGGCTTTCAGGGACAAAGATGGCAAACCGACCGCGGTTATAGAAGTTTCCAGGGACATAACAGAACGCAAAAAGGCACAAGAAGCACTGGCTGAAAGTGAAGCAAAATATCGAACATTAGTCGAGCAAATTCCATCTGTCACTTATGTCGCTTCGCTCGATGAGGTCAGCTCGACACTTTATATAAGCCCGCAAATCGAAAGACTGCTCGGATTTAAACCGGAAAAATGGTTGAAAGAAGTTGACTTGTGGACCCGTCAGATGCATCCGGACGACCATAAGAGAGTATTGGACCAGCTAAAAACGAGCCGTCAGGCAGATGAAAAATTCGTGTCCGAGTACCGCATGTATGCTAAAGATAAGCGTATTGTCTGGATACACGACGAAGCTGCAGTTGCAAAAGACCAGGACGGTAAAGCTCTATTCGTTCAGGGGATTATGTCGGATATCACAGAACGCAAGCAGACCGAAGAGGCTCTACGAGAGAGTGAGAAGCGATTCAGGGAATTTGCCGAATTGCTCCCGGAAATTGTCGGAGAGACAAATAATCAAGGCAGGCTCACATTTGTCAACCGAAGGGCTTATGACGTTTTTGGTTATAGCAGGGAAGAAATGGAAGGTAAGCTAAATGTACTTGATGTCCTGGTTCCGGAAGATCACGACAGGGCATCGGCAAACATCAAAAGGATCCTGGCCGGAGAAGACCTCGGGGGTAATGATTACACGGCACGTAAAAAGGACGGAAGTACATTCCCAATCACGGTATATTCCACTGCCATTCTTCGTGACGGTAAACCGGCTGGGATAAGGATAATTATCGTTGATATCACCAGACAAAGAGATGCCGAAAGCCAAGCCCAGGAACACCAGGCACAGCTTATGCATATCTCAAGGCTTAGTACGGTTGGAGAGATGGCATCGGGTCTTGCGCATGAGCTTAACCAACCGCTTTCTGCAATTATGAGTTATGCAAACGCCTCTTTGAGGACCGTCAAGGCCGAGAACGTCGATATGGAAAAAGTCTTTCAAAACCTGGAAATGGTGGCTTTGCAATCGAAACGAGCAGGTGAGATAATACGTCGGATAAGGGAGTTTGTACGCAAACAAAAGCCAAATCGAGAAAAGGTTGATGCTAACAAACTGGTAAAAGAAGTAGTCAGTTTTGTCCAAGCCGATATCCGCAGCAATAAGGTGGTATTGAAATTGAGTCTTGCCAGGAAGATATCGAAAGTTAATGCTGATTCCATCCAGATCGAGCAAGTCCTGTTGAATCTTATTCGAAATGCTATTGAAGCAATGGCAGAGTCGAAACCCGATCAGCGCAAATTGACTATCAGCACCTTATCAACGAAGTCAAAATGTATTGAATTGGCCGTTTCCGATACCGGACATGGACTGGACGATGAGATTCTCGCACAGGTCTTCGAACCGTTCTTCACCACTAAGACCGAGGGCCTTGGAATAGGTTTATCAATAAGTCGTTCAATTGTAGAGGCACACGGAGGTACTCTATCGGCAAAATCCAATCCACAAGGTGGAAGCACCTTCAAATTCACGCTTCCAATCACAAAAATTGCAAATTATTGTTGAATATCTTGATTTGACGATAAAACTTTAAGTAGTACATTGATATATAATCAGACAGAATATTGGCGAGTTGGTAGTTTTCTCATGGATGAATTAACTAAACATCAGTGGAGATAGTAGTCATGCCGGAATTGGAACCTGTGGTCTATATCGTTGATGATGACGAAGCGGTGCGGGACGGACTGGGAAAGTTGATGGAGAGCATAAATCTTAAAGTCGAAACGTTCGAGTCTGCTCAGGAATTCCTGGATTCATATGAAAAACCAAATCCCGGATGCCTTCTGCTGGATGTCAGAATGCCGGGTATGAGTGGTGTAAAACTACAGGACACACTCGCTGAGAGAAATATTATGCTCCCAATCATTTTCATAAGCGGACATGGTGATTTGCCCATGGCCGTCGAAGCGGTAAAGAAAGGAGCAGTCGATTTTATAGAAAAACCTGTTGGAGATCAGGTTCTGATTGATCGTGTACAGGAAGCCCTGGCTAAAGATGCTCAAATCAGAGAACGACAAGCCGAGCAGCAGGTAGTGCTCGATAGGCTCGAGCTTCTGACAAACCGTGAAAGACAGGTTCTGGATCTGATGAGAGAGGGTAAACCAAGCAAAACCATTGCTTTTGAACTTGAACTAAGTCGAAAAACCGTTGAAGTACACCGTGCTCATGTAATGGGTAAGATGAATGCTGAATCACTGGCAGAGCTTATGGCACTTATTGGCAAAATAGACTAACGGTATTGGACCTGTAGCCGGAAAGTCATATAATAAACGCCTCCGCACGGCTCATCTACCAGAATGCCCCTTATGGGTTCTTTTTCCTCCTAAAATCACACAAATCACCACAAAAACAATCAAATTACCAAATAATTCAAAAAAATAACCATTTCCACGACCGATAAAAACCTGTTATTTTCCTACCCTTGCCAGCAAACCCAGTAAAATCTTTGGTCCTTATGGGGTAAGTTACTACTTACTTACGGAAAAGCCTTCGTAACGGATATGGGGTTCAAAGACGATGGTTTGGCAGGTTTTTAATACTTATTGGTAGACATAACTTAACTTTGGCTATTAAAACACTGAATATAAACGGGTGAATGAGGAGAACTATTTAGTAATAGAATGCGACACAGATTCGACGTCGCATTAGATCACAAGATAATTACGTTATCTTAAAAAGTGTCTTTTTTGTAACAATGTGTGTTTTTTGGAGTTGAGTTAGTTGTTCGATTGTACCACTGGGGCGTTTTATTGTTAAAGGTCCTGTCAAACCCAGCAATACGACCGGTGGTGTGATTGGACTGATCTTAGACGTACCATGTATTGTTTTTGTAAGTAAA
>SDBT01021128.1_pt1 | contig 10176 bp, 10 predicted proteins | sample 2277101 | NCBI WGS metagenome assembly SDBT01 (sample SAMN10404973, study PRJNA504765) | marine sediment metagenome | isolation source: marine sediment core GS10_PC15, 103 cmbsf | place: Arctic Ocean: Southern Knipovich Ridge | collected 2010
CTGCGGCGAGTGTTGTCGAGTTACAGCAATCGTGAGGGGATCGATGCGATGCTCAAACTGCTTAAGAAGTATCCTGATAATAAGGTGTTTTTGGAAAGTATGGTGGCCGAAAGGTGATTTATTGGGCCAGCCCTTTGAACTTTCGATTTTCTTTTGGCAACTGTTTTTTTCAGTTGAGTTTTTTATCTTTCCAGTATTTTGTTCCAGCGACGGTTGCCTGCAAAGCCAGTCCCGATTCTGTCATTGAATATGCCTCGATGCCGGAATCGATGATTCCTTCTGCGCTGACTTCTCCGCCGGACTGGCCGGCTTTCGCGGCAGCATCAGCGTGGCCGCCGAATTCCCAGCCGCTCTCGGTAAACTTGTTAAGGGTTTCTTTGGAGTTGAAAATCAAGACTTGTCTATAGTCTTTGGCGCCTAAGCCAAGGCCGATACCGCCTAAAGCCATTTTCATGTATGTACGCCTGCCGGTTGAATTGTCGACAACGACACCGTATCCACCGCCGGCACTTACAAAAATCAGATTCACATTGGCATTTGCGAAAGTACCGTAGCCGGCAGCTCTTCTGATTTTAGCTCTTGTGCCGGGCTGTTCTGCGTAGAGCCTTTTAAGGGTTTCTTTTTCCATATCGTGTACCAATACGCGTCTTTCGGCAACGGGAAGTTTGGCACTTGGCCCACAGCCTGAGATAAAAGACAGTATTGTGGCAATAGCGAGGCTAAATAAAATTGTCTTTTTCATTTTTTTCTCCATTTTAAATAACGTTATTCAATAAAATCCTACTCCGATGAACTTAGATTATACGAATTTTGGATGAAGGGGCAAGGGACTTTCAAATGATTAGTGATTTTCTGCCACAGTTTTGTGTTTTGCATTAAAAACATTAAAAAATTGGGTTTTCTGCTTGACGTTGTTCGCGTTTTGTGTATAATTCTAAGTTTTATGATGTGTCAAACCGGTCGTAGCGCCTACCCTTAAGGGTAGTAGATGTCCACGAATAAAACTGTAATTGGTCATCTTTAAGTTACTTACCCGCGAATAAACAGAAAAATTCAATTGAGATCGGTACATAAGCAGCGGGAAATTTAATAATACTATAGATGGAATTTCACTATGAAGATTGTAAGGATTTTGTTAGGTGCAGCGATGTTGATGGCGGCCGGCAGTGTTTGTTTGGCGGATGCTACCAGTGATTTGGCTAAGGAAAATACCGAGTTGCGTCAAAGAGTTGACCGGCTGGAAAAGGAATTAGAAGAACTCAAGAAAATGGTTATGCGGCAGGCCGTCGCAGCCAAAGCCCGGCCCAAGCCGAGTGTTATGCCGCAATTGAATGAAACGGACATGCAGAGAATTATGGCGATGGTCCAGCAGGAGACATCACAGAAAAAAGCGGTGTGGTCGAACCTGGACATTCAATTGTATGGGTACATAAAGCTTGACGCGGCTTATGACACTTCTCGCGTATCAACCGGTGATTTCATCAGGTGGGTTGATTCCGAAGCGACTCGTCAGAACGACAATGAATTCAATATAACAGCAAATCAGAGCCGATTAGGGATAAATATTACCGGCCCGGAAGACAATGGTATTGTAACAAGCGGACGTGTTGAGATAGATTTCTACGGCAGCGGAGCTGATGAAAACAAGTCCAAGATTATGCTGCGTCATGCTTATCTGAAATTAGACTGGCCCGAAGAGCGATTTAATATTATAGCCGGGCAGAGTTGGGATGTTATTTCACCTTTGTGTCCCGGCACTTTGAACTATTCGGTGATGTGGTGGTCGGGTAATATCGGTTATCGGCATCCGCAGATACGGCTGACGAAAAGTTTTCTGTTGAAAGATGGTGTTGACTTTAAACTGGAAGGCGCTATTTCACGAACTATCGGGGACGATGAACTGCTTACAACTAATGGGGCAAAAGCCGGCGAGGATTCCGGTATTCCGACGCTACAGGGTCGAGCGAGCTTGACGTTTCCATGGTTCGGGTATAAGCCTACAACTGTGGGCATTTCGGGGCACTGGGGTAAGGAAGAATATGATGATATTTCTACCACAAGTAGTAATGAGGAATTTGACACGTGGTCGCTTAATGTTGATATGACCCAGCCGATAAATAAATGGCTGACTTTTAAGGGTGAATTATTTACCGGCGAGAATCTTGACAATTATCTTGGCGGAATCGGGCAGGGTATCGACTCGACAACGTCAGGTGGGATTACTACTTATCATGACAAAATCGCAAGCAAGGGCGGTTGGGTTGCCGCCAGTCTCGGGCCCTGGGACAAATGGCGATTTAATGTCGGGGCCGGCATGGATGACGTTGATGCAGGTGATCTGGGCGATACCGGCAGAACGTTGAATCAGAACGTGTTTGGGAATGTGATTTATGCGATTAATAAGAATACCGAGGTCGGCTTTGAGCTTTCGCAGTGGCATACGGAGCGTAAGGACGAGGGAAACGCGAATGATTTTCGTGCGCAGACGTCGTTTATATACAAGTTTTAACTGTGTTAGGGTTTTGGGTTGACATTTTCAAGAGATTTGGATAACGTGCGTTTTTTAACGTAGTTGCCTTAAACAGAACCTGTAAAAATATAACAGTAACTTTTTACGCATAAGAAGGAGACGGTTATGGAAAAAAACCCAAAGGGCATGGATTCCTTTATGACAGAGAGCCGGACGTTTCCGCCGCCGGAATCGGTTAAAAGTAATGCTTATATAACCGAGGACCAGGAGTATAAACAGATGTGGGAGCAGTCGATTAACGACCCTGACGCTTTCTGGCTGGAACAGGCCAAGAGCCTTACCTGGTTCAAGCAACCGACCAAAAGTCTGGACTATACCTGGGACACAAAGGCCCGCAAGATTGAACATACATGGTTCGCGGACGGCGAATTGAATGTCTCATATAACTGCCTCGACCGCCATCTTGGAACACCGGTCGCAAAGAAGACGGCCATTTTGTGGCAGGGCGAAGACCAAGATAATGTGAAGAAGTTTACCTATGAACAGCTTCATAAAGAGGTTTGTAAATTCGCCAATGTGCTTAAATCAAAAGGCATTAAGAAGGGCGACCGTGTGGCGATTTATATGCCGATGGTGCCTGAGCTGGCGATAGCGATGCTTGCGTGTACGCGAATCGGAGCGATTCATTCGATTATCTTCGGCGGTTTCAGCGCAGATGCAATCGAAGGCAGGGTCAATGACTCCGATTGCAAGATGCTAATCACTGCCAACGTTTCTCTTCGCGCCGGAAAGCATATCAAACTCAAGGACATTTCCGATATAGCATTGGAAAACACGCCTACAATAGAAAGTGTTATCGTTATCAAGGTTAATGAAGACCCCTGCGAGATGAAGGCCGGCAGGGACAGTTGGTATCACGATGAAATGGCCGGCGCGAGCGAAGAATGCGAAGCTGTGCCGATGAATGCCGAGGATGAGTTGTTTATCCTTTACACCTCCGGCTCGACAGGAAAGCCGAAAGGCGTGGTCCATACCACAGGCGGCTACCTGCTGCACACTGCGATTACCCACAAACTCGTATTCAATATTCACGATGACGATGTTTACTGGTGCACCGCCGACATCGGCTGGGTGACAGGACACAGCTATATTGTTTATGGCCCGCTGGCGAACGGCGCGACTTCGCTAATGTTCGAGGGAGTGCCGACGTATCCTGATGCCGGACGGTTCTGGCAGATATGTGATAAGTTCGGCGTTACAGTTTTCTATACCGCACCTACTGCAATTCGGGCGCTTATGCGTCACGGTGACCAGTGGCCTGCCAAGTACAAATTAGATTCGCTCAGAATTCTCGGCAGCGTTGGTGAGCCAATCAATCCAGAAGCGTGGATGTGGTATTACGAGCATATTGGCCGTAACAGGTGTCCCATTGTTGATACCTGGTGGCAGACCGAGACCGGCGGCTTTATGATAACGCCATTGCCGGGCGCTCATACGCTGAAGCCCGGCAGCGCATCGCGGCCGTTCTTCGGCGTTGACACGGTTGTATTGCGTGACAACGGGGACGAATGTGATGTGAATGAAGGCGGCAATCTTTGCATTCGTAAGCCCTGGCCCGGTATGATGCGGACGATGTGGGGCGACCACGACAGGTTCGTCGATACGTATTTCACGATGTACGATAACATTTACTTCGCCGGTGACGGCTGCCGTATCGATGAGGATGGCGATTACTGGCTGATGGGAAGAATCGATGACGTAGTTAACGTTTCCGGCCATCGCATCGGAACAGCCGAGGTCGAAAGCGCATTAGTCAGCCATGACAAAGTCGCCGAAGCGGCAGTCACGCCGATTCCTCACGAGATTAAAGGCCAGGGCTTGTATGCTTTTGTCACTCTTGTAAATGATGCCGAGCCTACCGATGAATTGAAAAAAGAACTGGTACTGCACGTTCGAAAAGAGATTGGGCCCATTGCGGCGCCTGAAGGAATTCAGTTCGCACCGTCGCTTCCGAAAACACGTTCCGGCAAGATTATGCGAAGAATTTTGCGTAAGATAGCCGAGAAAAATACCGATAACCTGGGGGATATAACCACGCTTGCAGATCCACATGTAGTCGAAGATTTGATCAAAGGCCGTGGTTAAAGCAGGATTTGTTTAGTTAACAGGTAAAGCTGGGCGGACATCTCAACGTGCATCCGGCCGATTTCTAACCATAAAAGATGAAAAGGAAAAACTTATGAGCGATACCACTGTTGTTGGACAGACTGTAGAGAAACATCACGGTTGGCGGGTGACATTTGCAGGCATGGGCATTAATTTGGCGCTTGGAATTCTTTATACCTGGAGCGTCATCAGCAAACGCATACCGGAAGAATGGGGCTGGAACGAGGACGATAAGTCAATGCCGTATATGTTCGCGTGCCTGATCTTTTCACTGGTAATGGTTCCTGCCGGCAGAATGCAGGATAAATTTAGCCCGCGAATTGTAGCTACCATTGGCGGTATCCTCGTTGGTCTTGGCTTCATATTTGCCAGTATGACCAGTTCACCTATGGGCTATATACTTGGCTTTGGAGTTCTCGCAGGTGCCGGCATCGGTTTCGGCTATGCTTCTGCAACTCCTCCGGCGGTTAGATGGTTTCCCCCTGCCAAGACAGGTCTCATTGCCGGCATAGTCGTTTCAGGTTTCGGTCTGGCGTCTGTCTATGCAGCTCCTCTTACAAAATGGCTCATAGCCTCATTCGGCTTCGCAAGTTCCGTTATGGTTCTTGGCATAGCATTTTCGATAGTTGTTGTGGGACTGGCACAGATACTAAAAGCCCCGCACCCTGGATATGTACCCCCGGGTTGCCGGCCGGCTAAAGCCGCTGTCATTGGCGATAAAAAAGAAAACTTCCTTCCCAGGGAAATAGTTCGCTTACCGCAGTTTTATATGCTTTGGTTCATGTATGCCTGTGGCGCAGGTGCCGGCCTTATGATTATCTCAAAGCTTGCGGCAATCGCTGACAAACAAACTGGTATTGTATTGGGGTTTCTGCTGGTAGCGGTACTTGCCATCGGCAATGGCGGCGGCAGAATCGCCGCTGGCCTGCTCAGTGACAAAATCGGCCGAAAGTTAACTATGTTTATATGTTTCGTATCACAGGCCGTTTTAATTGTGCTGCTTTCAAAAGCCTCAGGAGATAACTTCCTTGGCACCATTACTGTAATGGCCGTTATCTCTGCACTGATTGGCGCTAACTACGGAGCTAATCTGGCGCTCTTCCCCTCCATTACCAAAGATTACTTCGGCATCGAAAACTTTGGTACCAATTACGGATTGGTATTTACCGCATGGGGCGTTGGCGGTTTTATGCTGTCATTTTTGGCAGGTAAAATGTATGACATATACCAGACCTTTGCCGTTGCATATTACAGTGCTTCTGTTCTGTTGACCCTTGCCGCTGTTATGGTCTTCTTTGTAAAGCCGCCGCATCATACTATCACCGCTGCCGATACTGCCTTTGATACTATCGCAGATGACCTGGCCGTCGAATCAATCGACCAGGACAAAGAAACCGACGAGATACTCGTTGCTAAATAGATAATAGCAAATGTTAATCGCTCCTCCGTCATTCCGAGCGCAGATCCCGCACCAATTGAGCGTAAGCTCATGTCTAATTGGTGCTGGAGCAGGTATCGAAACTTATGCCATAGGCAATAGTAAATTGTAAATCCCCCCTCCGTCATTCCCAGCGCAGTCCCAGCGCAGCGAAGACCCCGCACTTACTCTGGTAAGTGCTGTGGTTAAAATGGTGCGGTAACGGTAATCAGCGTTTCCTTCTCAACATCACCGCACCGAGGCCGAGCGGCTTCAATTTATCATCATCGTAATCAACCTTGTTTTCGGCGTAGTGGATATCGCTTTTCATCGCCTCGGACAAGTCAGGGTGCCTTTCATCGCAGGCAGGGGGCTCCCCAGTTGGGCCGTGAATCAGGCAGTTTCCAACTGGTGGCGTAGTCATCGAAATAATCCGGCTCAGAAGAAAACTGCTCTACGCACCATCCGGACAGGTCCTGGTTGAACGCCGACGCACCGTAGAACATCCTGTCCATGTCGGTGACGCTGGAGGTATTCCAGTTGCCGATGTCCTGGTTGAACGCCGACGCAACCCAGAACATCCCGTACATGCTGGTGACGCTGGAGGTATTCCAGTTGCCGATGTCCTGGTTGAACGACGACGCATTGCGGAACATTTGTGTCATGTTGGTGACGCTGGAGGTATCCCAGCTGTTAATGTCCTGGTTGAACGACGACGCATTGCGGAACATATGGTCCATATCGGTGACGCTGGAGGTATCCCAGCTGTTAATGTCCTGGTTGAACGACGACGCATAGCGGAACATCCAGCCCATGTTGGTAACGCTGGAGGTATTCCAGCCGCCTATGTTCTGGGTGAACGCCGACGCATCCCAGAACATCCCGTGCATGTTGGTGACGCTGGAGGTATTCCAGTTGTTGATGTCCTGGTTGAACGCCGACGCATCCCAGAACATCCCGTGCATGTTGGTGACGCTGGAGGTATCCCAGCTGCCGATGTCCTGATTGAACGCCCACGCATAGTTGAACATATAGCCCATATTGGTAACGGCTTCAATCCCGTCCGAAGTACCCGGTACTGAAACGAGATTCGAGCACCGACAGAACGCACCGTACATGCTGGCCAAGCCCAGTTGCCCCCAGCTATCGACGCTTATCAGCTTTTCGCGCTCGGAAGCCACACCGCCGTTGTCGGCACTGTTGTATGCTGTTACGCTGCCGGTGACCGAGACGGTGTAGATGCCCTCGGAACCGTAGTCGTGCACATGAGGGCCAGGAGTAGTTACGGTTTCAACAGTGTCATCACCCCAGTCGATAGTAGCATTCACATCACCGGCCAACGCCAGGGTAACCGTATTGCCTTCGGCAAGGCTCGTGTCCCAGGTCGTTACGAAGGCCCAACCATCATCCAGCCACTGAGAGGCCATAATGGCAAAATCCTCAAAATTGACACGACAGTCGCCGCTAAGGTCAGCAGATGGACAGGCAGCAAGGGTACAAGTTACTGAAGATATAAGCACCAATAACACCACCGCCGCAAGAATTGCTTTACTTCGCATTTTTCTATCCTCCGCTATGATTTGCGATTTGTGGATATAATTATAGAGTATTGAGGCTGACAAGTCAAGGAAAAACAGGTTAAAGTATTGCCAGAAACCCTGCTTGCCGGTACAATATCCGGTATGGAGAACGGAGAAATCAAGCGAATTGGGGACTAAAAGAAAAGGGGAAATTATGGCTGAAGAAAACGACACAAAATTCCGGAGCAACTCTGAACGCAGACAAAAAGACCGCAGAACTGGTAAAGACCGCAGAAAAGTATCTATACCGGTCGCTATCGACCGCAGGAAAAGTCAGCGCAGAAGTGGTGAAGACCGCAGGCAAAAAAAATAAGTAATCGGCAAGCGGTAAAATGCTGCGGTGATAAGTTTGGGCACAGGCGTTATTGTGAAGCTGGTCTGGAAAGCAGGCATAAAATGGAAAAACAAAAAAAAGCAGGTATTCAAGAAAAAATGATATGGACAATGCTGTTGATTGGAATTGGGTTTTTTGTTGGGTATTTTATTGGTGAAAGAAAAGCGTCCCGGCTATGGTTCGATATAGGTTATCGTGAGTGTCACAAAAAACTCACAGGTGAACAACCTAACCTTATGCCTTTTTTTCCGGGAGACAGATAAGATAAAAAACAGTAAATCGACAATCGTTAAAATAGTTAGGTATGAAAAATGAGCGACAAGACACTTTCGGGAATAAATAGAAACATTGAATATATTATTGGCATATTGGTTTTTATGGCAGGGTTTATGTTGGCGTCTATCTGGAACACTGCGGAATCTAATAAAAAATGGGAATACGCTCAAATGACTATTTATCTTCAAAGTGATGTAAAAATATATTCATGGGACTCCCCAAGCGAAGAGATTCTTTCTGTTAGTTACGATGATTTTATAAAACAGATGGGTATAAAATATGACAATAGTGCTATTACTGTTGAAAATATTGACATATTAAACCATGTCGGTAAGAAAGGATGGAAATTAGTACAAAATAAAAACTTTGAAAATGATGTTGGGCAAGATTGGATATTTATGCGACCGGAGAAAAAAGAAAAATGGTCTAAGAAAGTGGGTAACCTTTTTAAGAAACTGGCCAAAGGCTTAGGTTTTTGAAGTATGATTATGTTATGGATAAAATTAACAAAGATTTCGATGGTGTTTCATGGGAATGGAAAGGTAAGACGGCTATTAGAGACCTGAAGTCTATATGTCCTAAGTGTCAATATGAACTGGATATTAAATTCAATGAAACTATGATTGTAATAAGTCCTCCACCCACTAAAGGCCTGCGTATCACACCTGCCTATGTATCGTATTTTTGTCCAAATTGTGATTTTACTACTCCCACTACTATAGATGATGTCAAAAACCCAAAGGATTTACGTAAAGCTGCCTTGAAAGAATTTGAACACAGACAACGCCTTATGGTGAGAAGGACGAGCAAAAAAAATAAGTAATCGGCAATCGTTAAAATGCTGCGGGGAAAGGTAGGTGTGACCCCGATTATCTAAAAAACGCCGACCCGGAAGAAATAGTAGTCACTGGCATCGTGGCAGGCTTCTTGCCCTTAGAGGTTTGAGGATGTAAGAACAGGTCAGCCCAGGGCCGGCACGGATGCCAGCCCTACTTTTGAAAACGGCGTTAAGGAAGCAGGCTTGAAAGAATGGGGGCTGGTAGTTATAATTAGCCGGCTCCAGTATTGAAATTGAAAAGGCCGGTGTAATATGAATGAAATACCGACAAAGATTCCTAAAATAGTACAAAGGAAACTTGAGCGTACCCACTATTGTGGAACTTGTACTTATTTTGACCAAGGAATAGTGCCTCAGAGTAAAAAATTTGATGGTGTGTGTTCTTACGAACAGGGATTTGCCCCAAAAGGCGCACACGAAACCTGCATATACTATGAAATTAATCACAATAAAATAAGGCAAGAAATATGGCTTTGGAATCTCAGAAGACAAATTAACGCATTAGAAAAAATCATTAGAGAGTTTTCGTATTTGTGTGCAGCGTACAAAATGCCAAACGCGGACAGGCGTGACCTAAGAGAAAAAGTAACACAATTTGAAGAAATGAAGTACACCTTAGAGAAAATCAGGAATGAATTATGGTATACACGGCTCGACGAAATAACATCTGAATATTGTGCTAAAGTAATCGCGGTGATTAAGAGGGTTGGCCGCAAAAGCGAAGCACTTCTTCGGAAATGTGATACCAAAGCATTTAAGGAACAATGAAATCCAAAAGGAAAGCAAGGGCCGGACTAATACCTTGCACGGACGGCTGGCCCGTGCGACAAAGTTTATCCTGAGTAACATCAAAGGGCTCAGGGCAGGCTATAAGGAAGTAAATCGGCAATCATTAAAATGCTGCGGTGACTACCGACTCTTTGAGAGGAATTGATATGGGAGAAGTCATAAAAGAGATTACATCACCAGGGCAAATTAAAGGTGTCCGGTACGAATGGCGGTTGCTTAAGCGTTTTAACAAAAAAGGTCTCCCATTGCCGATAAAAGATTTGTTGCTAACTTTTATTGGTAAGGAGACCATACAATGTCTAACAA